>Ga0181571_10000438_pt1 | contig 27013 bp, 16 predicted proteins | sample 101ome_17_FD_132440 | JGI IMG/M metagenome (GOLD analysis project Ga0181571, IMG submission 132440) | Coastal salt marsh microbial communities from the Groves Creek Marsh, Skidaway Island, Georgia - 101407AT metaG (megahit assembly) | ecosystem: Environmental > Aquatic > Marine > Intertidal... | reverse complement strand
TACTAAATCGTCTACTTCAAATTTTATATTTTTATTAAAGGTTGCTCTAAAACCTGTGTCAGTGCTGTCAATTCTAATAATACGAGCAGGTACAATTACATGCTGATATACATTCCATGTATTTTTGTAATCGGGTACCCAAACGCAATCACCAATATTAACACCAGTAATATCCAATGCTAAAATATCATTAAATGTTTTAGCAATAAAATCTATCTGATCAAGTTTTACATATCCAGCAGTTTTGCTTACTTCGTCTGGTGTAAATTTTACAGGCAACGGAGCATTATTGTAGTTTTCTGGTTTTATGTAAACATCTTTACTTGGATATTGATATGTTAAATCTGTTCTAGTATTATCTACATTTTGTACCAGTTGCAATAACTGTGGTTCTATGCGGAATTTCGATTCGTCTAGTGCTAATTCAAACTCTTTATAAGTGTCAGTGTTTCCATACTGTCCAACACGGAATGCCCACTCTTCATAGAATTGTAAACTATCTCTATCAGCACTGCCTAACTTATCAAACAATTTTGTAAGTGCATTGTTAGTACCCTTGTCTTGAATAAATCCTTGATAGAATTTATATTGGCTAATATCGTCAGTTATGATATTGCCAAGGTATTCACGTTTTTGATAGCCAATTAAATGCTGTGCAAGTCTTTGTTGCTCACTATCAAAATTGTCAGTGTCTAAATCATAAAAATCGGCAAATTGTTTTACACGATAATCCCAGTTAGGTTTTAACGCACTTTCTGGTTTTTCTGGTAATCTATTAAAGTTTGTATCTTCGAATACTTCAGTACCAGTGTGTGTATTTTTTGCTGAATAATAAAATTCTTTGTATTTTACTAGATCACCAATTGTGTAATCTTGGTATGGTTCCCAATCTGTTATAACAACATCATCAAGAATAAATCCTGGAATATTTAATGTACCATTCCACTCATCGGTTCTATAACCTGAAACTTTGATACGTTCTTGTCTATACCCAGCATTAGGATCATAAATGGTATCATTGAATACTGTGGTATTGTCAATTAACACCACATGTTCTGTTTGCACTAGTAAAAGTTTTGCAAAATAAATTCCTTGTTCGGTGTTAACTGGTATTACACTAAATTGTGTACTGTTGTCTCTATTAATATTGCTAAAAGAAGATGTAATTTGATTTCCATTTTCATTTAACAATCCATAACCAAACTTGCCTTGATGTACATCATATACTGTGTAATAATTTCTACTAAACACTAGTTTATTAGCAGCCGGACTTAATGTAATAATTGTTCCTGCTGCCCAATTCTGTGTTGTCCAGAAAAGGAATTCTTTGGCAATTTGTTTCCAGTTTTCGATAACATTGTATTCACTGTTAAAGTAATCAAAAACAAATCCTTGATATTCTAAGTATTTTCCGTATCCTAAAAGGAAATCTATCAAGTCTTGAACATTGTTAAACTCAGTACCATATTGTAATACTGTAGGTTTTTCTTCAAATGTTTTTCTAAAATAAGCTGTAACACCACCAAACACTGGAAGTTCTTTTAAACGTGAAAAATTCGAATTAACAAAACTTGTTGTTGTAGTATGTGTAGTTGTTGCTCTATAAAACTGATTGTTGTATCTTACAACTTTACCTGCAACAATAGTTTTACCTTCTGACCACTCAATATAACTTTCGCTGATTCCACCTACTGTTGATGATGGATCAACTTGAGTCGGAACAGCTCTAAAATATTTAAACACAGGATTTTCAATATCGTATCCTTTTACCTTATAACCTTTAGATGTTTTTTCAACTACAACACCACTGTAATTTACAATTTCAACAGGACTACTTGTAGTGAGTTTTATTTTATAGTTCTCACTAGGTACAAATACGTTTCCTTTGTTTAATGGAGTTCTGCTATCAAGTATAAGTTTTAGTTTTTCTTTTTCTGCAAAACCAGCAAGTTTAAATGCCATTTTTTGATTTAAATTTGTTAGTTCTTCAATGTATGATTGCATAGTTGTATCAACATTGGTGTATATTGCTTCTGCAATCCAATTTACTAAACCTGCTGTATACACAACATTATTGTTGTTTTTAGTTTTTGGAAATACTAAATCTTTGGTTCTTAATCTTTTTTCAGTATCTTCGTAAACTAACTGACCTACAAAATTTCTCTTGATTCTGCTTCTGTCAAATGTTAAGCCAAACACTCTTGCTGGTCTTAAAACAATTAAAGCCATCATTAAGGAATATGGATAGTCGCTGCTGCGTCTCCACGCAGTTTCAACTGGTGCACCGTCACCAAATGCAAAACTTCTAGTTTGTGTTCTAAAACTAAATTCTTTTGCATAACCAGAATCTAACGGACTTATTAATTCGCCGTATTCGTTTACAGGTATATTGTTTACTAGGCCAGGACGTAGATATTTTTTGTTTCTAATAACTGCTTTGCCTGGCTCTCTGATTACACCTTTTTCAAGATCTTTCCAAAGTATTAAATTATCTTTAGTATACGGTGCAGGACCATAAACATCAGTCCACCAGCTAGGCATAATGCTAAATCCTAGCATTTCCCAAGGATGTGTATGTGGACGATCTGTGTCAAATGCATTTTTATAAACTTCTCTCCAGAAACCCGGAAGCTGTTGTCCTTGTGCATTTACACAACGACTGTAATTATATGTAAAAGTTTCACCTTCTTGTATAATACTTCCATCGGTATAGTTTAGATTACCTGCTTTTCTTGCCCACTTAATAAATTCGCTGATTAATATATTGTTTATTTGTGAATGTGTAATTCCAGTATTTCTATAGAACGAAGGTACATAATCAGCAATATCAAATATACTTGGATTGTATTCAACTTTGATATTGTTAAAAATTCTACGTTCAAGTTCTATTAATAAATCATCTCTGTAATCGCCATATGCAATAGTAATACTACCGTCGTGACCCCTAATAACTTCTACAGGTTCTGCATAGCTAGTATCTACAAACTTTTCTGGAACATACTTTGGATATATTCCTAATACACTAGGTGTTTGCGGAATATAACTTGCTTCAGTATTTTCGTATTCGTTGATAGTAACAATATCATCATCGGATAATGTTGCAGTAATTAATACAAATCCTTCGTCAGTAAATGTGTAATCCACACCATGTACAAGTTGTTCACCGTTTAAGTAAACATACACTGCTTTGTTTGTTAATGAATTTAAATTAAATGGTGTGCTTAATGCAAAATAAGGATTTCTATAATCTAAAACTGTATATTCTAATTCTTTGTATCCGCCGAAACCGATCATGTCAGAACTGTAAAACGGCATTGTTTTTGCTTTTGTTTTAACATATTCTTTCATTACCAATTCAAACATCTTTTTAGATGTTGTATCAACACCAATGTTTTCAGCAATTTGAATTAAAGACTTTTTAAACTTTGAATATTCATCTTTTGCAAAAATGATTGATTTTAGTATGTCTGCATTTTCGTCTGCTAAATGATACAGCGGCAAATTGATAGGACCGCTGTGTTGAACAAACTTAGTTCCGTAAGACGATACATTTCCTAAATCACGTAAATTATTTGCACCTGGCTGTATGCCTACAAAATTATTCAAGTCTTGAGTGATGCTGGTTATATGTTCGTTGATTTGACCAAATGTAAACTCTGATAGATTGTTGTTTAATGGATTGTTTTCAAAGTTGCTAGGTATCTCATAATAACCGTTATCGTTTTTATCAGCAGTAGTATATGTTTTTATAACAACAATATCTGTTGATTCAAGATCTGCGGTTAACACAACTCTACGTGTTGTATTAACATTTACCAATGAGTAATCAACACCTTCAACTAGTGTATCGTTATTTTTATAAACTTTAACAATTAAGTCTGTTAAACTAGCACTGTTATTATAAACGTCAATTGGCAAGTTGTTTACACGTTCTTGACCTGTAAATCTTTGAACCACAAATTGTCTGCTAAGTGTGTGGGCTTTTGTCCATCCGTTAGCATATTCAAAAGTATCTCCGTCTTCATTATAAATTTTAAAAAATCCAACATCGCTATTAATTGTATAAGTTTGTTGATTAACTTTATACGAATACATATCAGTTTGAATATTGTTATCAAATATAATGTCTCCACTGTTTACTAGGTTTTTGTAAACCAATGGAAATCCTAGTTCAACATCATTTACACCTTCGCCTTCTCTATAAGAGAAAATTTTGTTTCCTTTAAAATCAGTAGCATCATAGTAATTTGTATCGCTAAAACTAATACCGTTTTCGTCATACAAATCAAACATAATAGGTTGGTTAACTTTTGTTTTATCTTGAGCCATTACCCATTCTGTACCATTATACCAGAACATACGGCCAGCATAATCGTTACCTGAACGAATTAAAACTGTTTCGTCCTCAAAAGGTAATGCATCCTCATCTTCGATTAAACTTATTTGATAATTGTTTAGATGTCTTATAAATGTAACTTTATAGATTTTTCCGTTGACCATTGAATCAGGATCTGCTACAAATAATACACGCATACCTTCAACTAGTTCAACTCCATCAACATAATGTCCTATACTTCCTTCAATGGTGCTAAAAACATCTTTTGTATATGTGTCTATTAAGTCAACTGTGTTTTTCTTCTTAGTACCATGATTTAACAATCTGATGCCGGGTTCAAATTCAATAATAGGACGTTTGGCTCTAGCACTTTGATCTAAGTCCATTAATTGATTGTTAATTTCTGCACTTTTTGCAATAACGTCTTTGTGGAACCAACGATTATATCTTGACCATGCATTTTTACTACTATCTGTTCTTGCCATTACAATGTAATCTTTAGTACCTGCATAGCTTTTTGCATCACTAAAAGGAACACGATCAAACCCGTTTGTATCAAATGGAATTACAGTGTCTTGTGTAAACACTGCTGGAACTTGCAAGTCAGTAACCGGTACCAACGAAATACTAGAACCAACACCTTCTACATAATAAAACCCAGTTGCATATGTCTCTGGTGTTACATTGCCAATAAAATACACTTTCATACCATTTGACAACGACCAACCGTCGCTGGTAGTATAAGTTTTTTTACCAATAATTTCTGCTTCAACATCAATTACACTGTTTTCTTCAATGTTAAAAACATCAAATGCACAACTAGTATCTAAATCAAATTGACTTACAACATATAATGTATCTGGTGCATTTTCAGGGATTGTAAATTCTATTACACCTTTTTCAATGTATCCATCTTCAATAAAATATTCAGGTTCAATTAACGGATCTAATTCAGGATATAGTGTAACACCTTCTGTGTAAAGTGTTGAAATTAACGAAATGCTTTCGCTTAAAGGATCAGGCTTAACACTACGACTAGTTGCAATACTAATTGGACTACCGTCTGTGTTTACTTCAAAACGATATGTTTGTCCTCTGTATAATTTAATACGAGGATTTCTAGTCTTTCCATCAGGTGTAAAAATTAATGCAGTATTATCATCGTCGATAACAGTTTTAATTTGATATGTGCTTGTAATTCCTAGTGCTTGTCCTTTTACAGGTACTTCTTGAGGACCGTTAGGTAACCAATAGTATTCACGGAAATTACTAAATTTATCAAAATCAATGTGAGGGTTCCAAGTATAAAATTCTTGTTCGTTTAATTTGCTATGGTTAGCAGTAGTACCTTTATAAACATTAACTAGTCCGATTAGATCTTTGTAGTCTTTGTAAAACTTTGCATTTCCAAACTTATCTTCGTAAACTGTTGCTGGTTCAAATTGATAGTTGTTTCTAAATGCATTTATATCATCAACATAATTGTCATCTACTGATACTGCTTTTGCTTCTCTGCGTCCAACAAATCCACTAAGTTTTTCAACAACACCAGAATTAGCGAACTGGTCTAATGTACTACCTAAGAACTTTTTGTTTGCATCAGTTCTAAAATAACGAGGTAAGAATTCACTAGTCTGTCTTGGGTCATTCTTTCCTGTTGGTAGTGGATATTCGTTCTGGTTATCGTTGTATGCCATTATGCATTATCTCCGCCGGTAATAATATATGTGCTTGAGGCTGTGTTACTTTGTACACCTGAATTTGCAGTAGTGCTACTTGAAATTACTGCACCAGATGCTTGTAATCTGCTTGCTGTGATTGCATCAATAATTTTGATATCGTCAACTGTTGCTGTACTAATAAAGATTTCGTCACTTTCTGATTTTATTTCATAAAGACTTCCAAAGCTCTGTGTTTCTTGAACTGGAACAAGAACAACACTCACAACATCTGGCGAAAGTTTATTCATAATATATGTTGATAGTTCTGTAAAATAGAACGTTTCGCCAAAGTCCCAATTTTCTAATGCAAAAAATTCATTTATTGCATCAATTGTTTTTGCTTTTACTTCGTTGTCGTTTACAATTTTTTCAATATTTTTTACAATTTTAATTTCTGCTTGTAAATCAACACTTGCATTGCTACCAAAAAGTGGTTTGTATTTTACTGGATGATAAATTACTTCGTCACTAACACTTTTAATTTTATTAACTTCTTGACCGTAGTTAAGGAATAAATTATCGCTGCTAGGAGGAAGAGGTTTAGTTGTTGTTTTACCAGAAATCCAATCTCTATAATCATTATCGTATGTTCTTGTTAACAGATATACATCCATGATATTGCTACTACTTGGATCAATTCTCATTGTATCATCAGCAGCATGTAAATATTCAAATTTAATTCCGCTACGCCCAACAAACGCTTGGTAATCAGCTGTTTGTTCCAGCGTATTAGTTGCAGTGTTTAATACTTTAAAAATATCTTTTTCTACAAGATAAAAAACAGCACCATCATCATATTGACTAAATGCACCAATCGATGCTTCACTTCTAACCACTGTTATATTTTCTGCAACAGCATCAACATAGTTGTATGTTTCTGTCTTGTTTATTGTTGCTTTCTTTTGGAAAATATATTTGGTTAACGGATTTACTGTTGGAGCAACAAAATGATCAAAAATATCAGGATCGTCAATAACACCATCGTTGTCGCTGTCGTAAAAACCAATTTCTACTTTTTTACTATCAACATATCCTGCACTGTTTTTGAACTCGTTTTTAATTTCCCATACAAAACTATTAGTAAAACTACTTAAACTATCAGGTTGATTGTTGTTACTCAAAAGAGTAATTTTATCTTTGATAACTTTTCCTGTTTTACTGTCATAGATTTTGTTATTGCCATCAAAGTAAAATCTTATACGCTCTTCACTTTCGTAAATGTATCTTGATCCTCTAGATGTAACTGTGTATTTTTCGCCATCTGTTTCAAACAATAATAACCAACTAGCATCAAGTTGCTGATTTGTGTTATCACCTGTTTTACCTAAACTAAATGGAGATATTGAATTCAAGTTTGTGTTTGTAATAACTCTCCAAGTTCTTGTTTCTGTATCGTAACGTAAACCAAAAGTTTTGTAAGCAAATATCTGATCCACTACTTGACGAGTTACATCAGTAGAAATACTTGTTGTTAATACAGGAATAATTTGTTTAAGAGTTGCTTTAACTAAATCTGTAGACGGAATAATATCGTTGAATACAATTGGACCTAATCCTGTATCATTATCAACAACTGTTCCGTTTTCAACAATGCTTATTACTTTAACCCAACGATAAGTTAAGTCACCAACTTCGGTTGGCGTTCCTGCAACAATTCTATTTCCTCTAAAAAAGTAGCCTGTAGGTGCTTCAAATTTTAATAGTGCATTTGGTTCAATAAAACGCAAAATACTCTGTGTATAAGAACTTACACTTGCTTTAAAATTGTTTTCATCTACAAAATAACCTGTGCTTCTATTTGTATCTGTAGTAACATTTACCCAAGTCAAGTTTAACTCAGAAACTGCTTCTGTTCTAGGGAAGTTTCTAAAGTAATAATTTTTAATTTTATCAGTTTTTAATATAGGTTCAATTTGATTTCTTATAACTGCTTCAATGTCAGTTCTTGTTGTAAATTCAAATCCAGTATAATCATTTAATGTTTCTTTGTAGATAACACCGTCGTTTCCAAACATTAATGTGTTTGTGTATTTTCCTGATGCATCACGCAAATCAAAATATCTACTAATACCACTGCTAGTTCTGTTAACTGCTTTTGTTTTAATAATTTCTTGACTTACACTCGAAATACCAACGTTATAATCTTCACCTGTAATTAAACGGTTTTGTGTATAGTAAGTACTAGGAGCATTTGCTTTAATGCTTGCTGTTTCTTCGCTGGTTGTACCGTTTGTTACTGTGTATTTTAATTCTAAATACAAGTTAAGTGTTTCTTCTCTACCTGCTTTACTAATGTAAGGAATTTGCAGGTTGATATTTGTTAAATCACTTGGTAGTATTTTTAATTGCTTGTTAAGACTGGTTCTATAGTAAAGTTTATATGAACCTTTTGGCAATTCACCAAAAACGCCATCACTGAAAATTAGGCTAATTTTATCATCTACACGGCTAAGAACACTATATATGGTTCTAATGTTTTTGTTAATGCTGTTGTAGATAATGTTATTGCCTTCGATGCTATCAACTTTAGTCCACAATTCACTTTCTAAATTATTGCTGTCAAGTTTGTACAACCAAACATCGCTGTTGTTAATTTTTGTAGTATCAACATTAACTACTGTATTTGGTGTAGGGTTGTTTATTGAAAATAAGTTGTTCTGCATTGAACCTTGACGGAAGTGACAGAAAAATCCGCTGTTATTTGATCCTGCACCTTGACCATCATCTCTGTACAAAAATGCTAGTTTGTTTCCAGGAAACGGTTCTTCTTCATATATTGTGTTATCTTCAAAGTTAGTACTTGTAATTTCAAATCTAACACTGTTGCTATCAATATTTTTTGTAAAACTATACAAAGGTATTTTTGTACTATTTGCGTTAAATCTGTACTGCTCAGTTAAAACACTATTGATTGTTTCTTTTTTAACCGGACGACCAAATGTGTTAGTTGTCGGCAATGCAGCATTCATAATTTTAATAAATTGTTCATACCAATCAGCATTTGATCCGTCATTCCACAAAACTGTTTGACCGCTGAGATTTACTCCATTGCTGTCGTACACATCTTCTGTGGTGCTAATACTTTCAATTTTTAGTAAGCCGTTTGCTGCTTGGTTACGTTTAGGATTATAACTAATCAAACGTGCTAGTCGGAGAACACTTTCTCTACGATCCGCAGTTTCGATATAGTTTTCACGTGCATTTAGGTCGGTACGGAAAGCAAGGTTTTGACCTAGGAATGCAATCAAATCAATCAGTGCAAGGTATTCTGAGCTTTCAATATAGTCGTTGAAATCCTCGGGATAGTTTTGACGTATATAATTAATCATTACTCGACGTAGGTTGTCGAAGTCATAACTTTCAAAGTCTGCATACTTGAAACTTTGATAAATTCTTTTCCAATCTTCTGCCAGAAGAAGTCTATTTTGACGCTCAGTGCTTGACATGTCGTATTCCTTGCTTTATATGATATTTATCTGGATTCAAAAAGTGCGTACATTAAAGAAGACCGTTTGCTTGGTCGAATTTTAGCTGCACAGTTTCGCTAATATTATAAGGCAAATAGGACAATTGACACTTAACTTCTATGCCACTTTCGTACTCAGAAACTTCAACTTTTTGCACATTTACACGAGGATCATAGTTTACAATAGTAGTGACATTTTTAATAATTGCTTCTTTTATTTCGCTGGTCAACGGCTCATATAAAATATCCCAAATTATTGTACCAAATGTAGGATCACTGAGTTTTTCACCTTGACGTATATGAAAATGATTAATAATATCCTGCTTGATTAATGCTAAATCGTATAATTTAAAATTTTTAACAGACGAATTAACCGTACTCAACCCTCTGTACGCTTTTGAACGCACAGGACTATCAACTGTTGGTGAATCGATGGTTATATTTTTATATAATTGTTGCTCTGCCATACTGTATTTACCCTATTTGTATTGCACCGTTTGTAACTCTTCTAATGTTACTTGATGCTTCTGTTAGAGCTGTAGCTGCTCTTCTTGGGTTTTGAGCAAAAGCAAATCTGTCGCCGTCTTGCTGTAATACTCTTCTAAATTCTGTTTCAGCAGTTCTTGCTCTAGCTGCTAAATCTGCAAACACAGGATTACCTGTTTGTGCAAAAAATGATCCATCTGCACCTGTTGCAGCACTTGCTAATCTGTTGAGTCCGTCTGCAGGATTTTCTGCAAAACGCATTTCACCTAAAATTCTATCTGCTGTTATTGTCGATACTGCCGATGCTAGGTTGGGTGTTCTTAGTACACTTGCACCAACTGCTCCTACTGCATCTGATGCAATGGCTTGTAATTCAGGCGATAAAGAATTAAACCCTTCTTGGATGCTAGAAACTATTCCACTTGCAGCATTTCCTAATTCTTCAATTACAGGACCAACGCCAGGAATACTTGTTAAAGCATTTCCTAATTCTCCTGCAATATGTCCTACTGCATTTGATAAACCTTCTGACAGCGATCCAAGAGCTTGACTTAATCCTGCACTTAATTGATCAACCATTCCACTTAATGCACCTGTTAAACCGGTTGCACTTAAAAAGTCTTGCATAACAGGTGGCAAACTAGAAAGCAGATTGTTTAATGCACCACCAAGTATAGAACTAAGACTGCCTTGCAACCCTTGCAAAAACGAATCTGGGTTTAAAAGTACACCTTCTCCTGTTAAACTTTGAATATCAGTTCTCGGTGCAAGAAATTCTAATCCTGGTGTAAGTCCTGCAAATGTTTCTGGTGGGGGTGTTTCGCTTGCTGCTTCAGTCTGACTACTAGGTGCTTGTGTACTGCTTGGACTTCCACCCAATGACGGACCTATTCCTGCTGCACTAGCTAGTCGCGGATCTACTTGGCCTTGACCGTAGCCAATTTCAGTACTACTTTGTGTGCCAACTCCGCCATCATTTACCGGCCATGTATCTGCCATAATTACTCCCTCTTACTATAATATTTATAGTTCATTCATAGGCGTTCTATCTGTCTGAACTTTTCTATCTTCATAGTGAATATCTTTGCTTGCATCTGCAACTGCTTCAGTTTTGTCTGGTGCAGTTTCCAACGGGTTCCAGTTTTCATGACCATCCCACGGCTCGTGTTGTGGTACACGATGAGGAAACTTAGCTTTTACTGCTTCTGCTGCTTCTGCTGCTGCAGGTCCGTTAAGATGAATATCACCACCTGAAATTGTTGTATTAGCTGCACCAATAGAAAAATCCCCACCAGCAGTTACTTTTGAAGCACCGCCTGCTTTAATATTAATTTCTGCACCAGCTGTAATATTGCCATTAGCACCAACTTTAACTTCTAAATTACCTGCTGCACTTTGAAATATATTTTCATTGACAATCATATTGATATTTCTACCAGCTTCAAAATTAATATCTCTGTCTGCTGTAAAATTCATGTCTGTTTCTGTGTGAAAACTAATACTATCTTGTGCATATACATCTAATTTGCCGTTGCTGCTCATTTCAATCCAACAAGTTCCACGACTATTATTAATATAAATCAAATCTTCGCTGGTATGCATTAATATTTGAGCACCTGTGCGAGTTTTTAAGCGAATCATTTCGTTTGCAGGAATAGTTACATCGCCGCCTTGTTCGCTTGCTTCTTTGTTCATGTATTTGTATTCTGTATCTTTAGGAGAACCTTTGCGTATTTGCTTGTCGTCGCCGTCATCAATAAAAATACTACTGCTACCTAATCTACTAACTGGTATATTTGCTTTAGATTCTTTAACACCAACAGGTGCAGTAGGTTTGCCGCCACGTTTATCTAATGGACCAGGACTGCTAAAACCTACAACAGCACTAGGTGTTTCACGCTGAGCACTAGTTGTTGTAATACCACGCACTTGATCTTCAACTAAACCTTGCTCAATTAGTTTTGCAGCTAATTCTTCATTAACAGGTCTTTTGTATTTCACTACATTATTAGCAGCTGGTTTAGTAATTGCTTTGTTGTATTCGCCTGTTGGCAAGGGTTTGCCTGCAAATCCGTCTGGTATTTTACCCGAAGTTTGTTCTGTTGCCGGATCACCTGCAGGAAGCATATATGTCATACCTCTTTGCGGAATACAAGCAAACCAATATCCATAATCTTGGTTGCCTTCTACAAACGTTACAAGTACTAAACTACCCGGATCTGGCGGCACTGCCCACCACCCGTAACTTTTTTGTGTATTTGCAAAATCATCGTTTTTTCCAGGGCCATTTTGACTGTTTGTTAATCCATAAAACGGACTAGCATAATAAACTTCAATAGTTTGACCTAAAGTTTCGCCAATATTGCCTGCTTCGCCTGTTTTTAACAATTGAACTTTTAAGCCACCAAGATACAAGCTATCTAAATGTTCAATAACTCTAGCAATATACGGACCAGCTTTTTTTGGTGTTTCACCAGAATCTGCTGATCTTGTTAATTCTGCCTTTGGGTTATTTTCTGCCATTTAAATCTCCGTTAAAATGCTGTGTGACTTTTTTCTGATGGAGTAGCAGTAGTAACATTAACTGCTAGATCATCACTGCCATCTGTGTTTGTGTCTTGTTCTTGGTTTCTGCGTCTTATTAAATTTAATCTCTGTGTAAATGCACCAGAACTTATTGAATTAGTAAGGTGAGTTACATAATATAATCCGCTAAATGCATCAACAGGAATAGTATCTTCAGGATAATGCATTCCTCCTGTTTCATCATTGTAATCAATTGGTGTTCTAAAATTCAAAAGAACATCAACTTGACTTCTTTGATATTCCATTGTTCCATCTTGAGTAACATTTAAACTTTCAACAGGTGCAGTATAGTTACCCATTCCGCTGTCAAATATGAAAAACGGATCGCCTAGTATTTCTAATTCACAAGTTACCAAGTCAATATCACTGTTAATAATTAATTCATGGAATCTTAGTGCAGTTTGTCGTTTAGAGTCTGTGCCCATGCCTCCTACAACTGTGCTATTTTCTACTAATTCAACCATCATCGGTGATCCTGTAGCACTACTTGTGCCGGTTGTAGATGTTATAGTTAATGCTTCTGGATCTTCTTTAACTGTGTGTTCTGAAATTCCGCCAGTTTGTCTGTCTATGTTGTTTTGACCTGTGTCTGCTTGAGTTGCTTGGAAGAATACTGCATTTAATTTAATATCAAAACTTTTTACTTCTTCGTTTTGCCCTGTATAGATATAATTGTATTCTTTGGCTGCTTTTTCTCTTAAACTGTTATAACCTATTGTAGGATCGTTTGGTTTTTGTAATACACTATGATGTAATTTATAAGTAACCACACGGTATTCATACACCATTGCTTTATAACCGTTTTGACTGTTTTGTGTAGCATTTTGTTTAGTAAAACATCTTGTTTCAATTCTAAACCAATCAATCATACCATTTTCATCCGGTACACGTTGATCAACATTTTTTGCCCATTCTGTTGCAAGTATTACTTCTTCAATAATTTTTGTTATTTTTGTACCAGCTGCATATTGGAAAACACGCTCGTCTGTGCTTACAACGTTTTTACCTCTTGTAAAGACTTTGTTACGCTGATCATATTGTAAACCACTGTTGCCCATTGGAGGACGGCCATCTGCTGTATGACTGTTAATAAAATTACTTGCACCTAAATCATTAACACTGCCTTCGTCTTGAGATATAATAGATAAGTTTTCGCCCATGCTGCTTCTATTCATCACCATACCAACAACACTACTTAAAAACCCTTCAAAACTCTGCGGTGCTTCAACTCCTAAGAAGCCAGTAATGCTTTGATAGATGGCATTTATATCTCCGCTTTTAAATGCATTTAAAATACCACTAACACTATTTTGTAATGTTCCACTTAAAGCACCGTTGATAACACCGCCAACAACTGCACCAACAACTGAACCAAGCAGTCCTCCGCCACCGGATCCGCCACCGCCGCTGCTAGACCCAGACGGTGGCGTACTCACAGTAGAACCTGCATCTTCTTGACTGTCTAAAAACTTGTCTCTAGTAACTCCACTAGAAATATCTTGTGGGAATGTTATTACAATTTCGTCTGCTTCAGCATTTTGTCCTTCGTTTGCACGTTCTTGTAAACGACCATTCATAATAGTTGTTAAACTATTTGGACCATTTTGTAACATTTCAACAAGTGTATTACCTGTGATGCTTATATCAGTTTTAACTTGATCCATTTGATCCATTAATGCTTGTTCATTCCAAGGAATTGCTTGAACATCGTAAACAGATCCTGATTCGTTTACAGTAAATTCAATATTTGTAAATTTCATAGGAATAAATCGTCTTAACGGTAATTCTTCTGTTGCTTGTATAGCAACACCGTTGTCATCATAACCCATAAAATCAAGTATTAGTAAAAATGGTGCTGAAAGATAGTTTGTATGCCCTGCTTGTGTTGCTGCAATTTTTAAAGTTTGTAGGAACAAGCCCATGCTGTATGGTTCTGTTACTTGAAAGGAAATAGTAGTAGCATTTGTTGTTCTTGTTCTGCTGTTTGGCGTTACTAACCCTTCAATTTCAACATTATCAATTACATATTCTAGTTTTTTACCTAATTGTTCTTCAAAATAAGTAGTTACAGCATTAGTTGCACCACCGCCGTTACGACAAATAGGAAGCTGCGGAGGATTTTGACGATAAGTCTCATCCGGAAACAGTTCTTCATCGTGTGTAAGAACAGCTAATTCAAATATTGTGTTAAAACTAGCATATTGTCTTAACGGGTTTGGTTGTGGTGCCATATTATAATCCTAAAACCTTTTTTAAACTACTGGCCTTTGGCAAATATATTTCAACTCCTGGTCTAAAATCGTATAACGGATCAGAAATTGTATTCATATTACGTTGAGCAAAGACCCACCAAAGTTTATGAGAACCGTACAAGTCAAATGCCAGTAGGTCAGGTCTGTGTTTGTATTGTGGTTCTATTTTATATAAGATATCATCGTCTTCAGCAGGCACAGGTCTGATATTTAATATGCCCATTTCGCCTGCATCGCTGATTTTTGTTTTATACCAAGGACTGGTTTTAGTATATTGTGCCATTAGATGTAGCCCTCGCCTCTTAAGTTACCATTAACAAATTCGTCAAAGCTAAACGCACTAACTTTTCCTCTGCTGTATATTGGCTGAAGTGTTACTTGTATAGTGCTGTCTGTAGGAACATATGTAAATTCTTCTGTATTTCCTGATTCACCTAATAACGGAACCCTAATATAATCAACTCCGCTTTGTAAATCAACTGTAAAGTTAGTAACAACACAAGGAACATTATTAAAAACAAAATCTCCGTACCCATTTAATTTTACCATAGGTGGTGGAGAACCTTTGTCACTGGTTTCGCCGTAATGCATTTTACTCACACTACGCAAATAATGTATTGCTGCAACCCAATATTGTCCGTCGGAGATACTTTGTACCGGAAATGATCCTGCAACAGCAATAGGATCAACTTGTGAATTTTGATAAGTTGGAAACGCATAGTTTGTGTGCAACAGATTTAGCATATTGTAGCTTGCACTATGACTTAGTGTTATGTTAGGAGTAGTAGGCCATATCATGCTATTATCTGTGTCAACTAATGGTTTTAACAACGGACTTGATCTAAATGTGCTCGATGCTGGCAAACTTATACGCACTCTCCAGTTTTCAGTTGTGTTATTATATGTCGACGAACTAAAAGTAGCACTTGTTATCTTTACAGGAGCAGGTTGAGCACCTGGCGGCAATGTTCTGCGGCGGATCAACGATCCTACCAAGTAAGGATTTTGTGCAAATTCTCCAGTTGACAACGCCATTGATGTTTTCAAAGATGGATCTTCTGATCCTAGTACACCATTGTTGCTGTAAGAACTTGTTCCTGAATACACAGACCCTATACTTTCTAGGATTTGTGTGATATATTGAGTGTTGTCTGCCATAGAAATCTCCTTACAGTATTTAGTTGACAAAATTATCTGCGTATATTATAATAAATACAGTATAGGAGTAGCCATGGCTAGAAAAAAAGTAAATTATCTTAATAATAAGGACATGCTCAAAGAAATACACAAAAGTAAAAGTTCTTTTTGTAGTTTTGTTTCCAAAGAGTATGCAGATTACGATATCATATTATCAAGTATAGATAAAATAAACCAAACAACCATTCAAGAAGCTAAAGAAAACAAAGCAAAAGCATTGTCAACGGCAGCATATGACGAAGCAAAAGCAGCTGGTAAGCAAGTAAAGCAAGCAAATTTTGCCATTGACCCAGAAAGTTTAAAAACAGAAGAACTTATTTTTAGAGTTATGACGTTTGATCATATTCCTGACGAACCTGGACGTAAAAAGAATCCAAAAACCGTGGCAGACCATAAAGTTAAATTAAATTTTCCTCCGTTTCAACACTATAAATTTGACGACGACGGTAATTTAATATGTGTAGGCAAAAGTCACTGGGAAGGTGGCATGGAAAACGGACATTTCAACAAAGATCGCGGAGTTGCAACTAACAAACTTGCACAAATGTGGTTAATGTTAGTCGATCGTTATGCAAGACGAGGTAATGTTCGTGGTTATACCTACAATGACGAAATGAAAGGTCAAGCAATCTTACAACTTTCACAGATAGGACTACAATTTGATGAATCTAAATCCAATAACCCCTTTGCTTATTATACCGCTGCTGTTACTAATAGCTTTGTGCGTGTTATTAACCTAGAAAAACGCAATCAAAAAATCAGAGACGACATCCTTGAAATGAATGACTTAGATCCTAGCTACACTCGTCAAATGGAAGGCGAATACGAAGCAGGACTAGCAAGATTCATGGAAGATCAAGAAAAGAAGCAAAAAGAATTTGACAATTAAGATTTTTTCTTTTATAATCAAAGTCTAAGTGGAGTATTTCTATTGTTTAAAAAAGCTGCGGTGTTTACCGACATACACTTTGGTATGAAAGGCAATTCACGTGTCCATAATCAGGACTGCGAAGACTTTATTGACTGGTATATTGAGACTGCTAAAGCACACGGATGTGAAACAGGCATCTTTTGTGGTGACTGGCATCATAATCGTAACAGTCTTAACTTAACAACCATGGACGCTACTATTCGTAGCCTAGAAAAACTAGGCGAAGCATTTGAAAAGTTCTATATGTTTAGTGGCAACCATGACTTGTACTACAAAGACAAGCGTGATGTAAGCTCAACAGAGTTTGCAAGACACATTCCTGGTATTACAGTAGTAGATAACATACAGGTTATCGAAGATGTAGCACTGGTTCCGTGGCTTGTAGGTGAAGAATGGAAACGCATGGAGAAGTTGCAAACCAAATATTTGTTTGGGCACTTTGAATTACCTAGTTTCTATATGAACGCATTGGTTAAAATGCCAGATCACGGCGACTTGCGTACTGAACACTTTAAACATCAAGAGTATGTGTTCAGTGGGCACTTCCATAAACGGCAGAAGCAAGGTAAGATTCATTACATTGGTAATGCTTTCCCACACAACTATGCTGATGCTTGGGATGATGACCGTGGTATGATGATATTAGACCGCAAGAACGATGCAGAACCAGAATACATCAACTGGCCACAATGTCCAAAGTATCGTACAGTTAAGCTATCGCAGTTGATTGACGAAAAGGACAGTCTTATCAAGCCTAATATGTACCTGAGAGTAACACTTGACATTGATATTAGCTACGAAGAAGCAAGTTACATCAAAGAAACCTTTATGGAACAGTATGAATGTAGAGAGATTACTCTTATTCCACAGAAGTTAATTGAAGAAATTAGTTCAGAACTTGATATTGCACAATTTGAAAGTGTAGATCAGATTGTAAGCAATGAAATTAGTGCATTAGACACAGATAGCTTTAATAAGAAGCTACTACTAGACATATACAATGAGTTAGCATGATCAAAATAAAAGACTTAACCGTAAAAAACTTTATGAGTGTGGGTAATGTTACCCAAGCAGTTGACTTTAACAGTGAACAACTAACACTTGTGCTTGGTGAGAACTTAGATCAAGGTGGCGACGACACAGGATCACGCAACGGCACTGGTAAAACTACAATTATCAATGCACTTTCTTATGCATTGTTTGGTAATGCACTAACAAATATCAAAAAGAACAACTTGATTAACAAAACTAACAGCAAAGGCATGTTAGTTACACTTAATTTTGACAAAGACGGCAACAGTTACAAGATTGAACGTGGCAGATCACCTAACGTTCTTAAATTTTACATCAATGACCTTGAACAAGTCGAAATGGATGATCAAAGTCAAGGTGATAGCCGCGAAACACAAAAAGAAATTGACACGTTGTTGGGTATGAGCCACGATATGTTCAAACATATTGTTGCACTCAACACTTATACCGAGCCGTTCCTTAGCATGAGAGCAAATGATCAACGTGCTATCATTGAACAGTTGCTTGGTATTACTATTCTTACTGAAAAGGCTGACGGATTAAAAGAAAAGATTCGTCAAACTAAGGATTTAGTCACCGAAGAAACACTAAAAATCAATGCTATTGAAGCAAGTAACAAAAAAATTGAACAAAGTATTGAAACTCTTATTGGTAGACAACGTGCTTGGGAGGCAAAACGCAGAGATGACGTTAAAAAACTTGAATCTGCTATTGAAGAACTAGAAAAACTCAATATCGACGACGAATTAGACAAGCATGACAAACTAATTAACTGGACAGAGCTTAACAATCGTATTACAAGCCTTAATAAAGAAAAAGCAACACTAGAAGCAGCACTAATGCGAGCAACTAAAAGCGTTGACAAGGCAGAAAAAGATATTAAAGAACTAGATACTGCTATTTGTTATACTTGTGGACAAGAGCTTCACGCAGATAAAAAAGCAGAAATTAAAACACGTAAACAAAAAGAATTAAGCGATGCACTTGCCTATCAAACAGAAGTTGCTGACAAATTAGAAGCAACTATGAACACATTAAACGAGATTGGAGACATCAACGGACGTCCGAATACGTTTTATGAGACTGCAAAAGAAGCATATGAACATAGAAACAATGTTGATAACTTAAAACGTGCATTAGAAAACAAAAAAGACGACACAGATCCGTATCAAGAGCAAGTTGATGACCTAAAAACTACTGCATTGCAAGAAATTAGTTGGGATTCTATTAACGAACTCAATAATTTAAAGGATCACCAAGACTTTTTGCTTAAACTGTTAACAAACAAAGACAGTTTCATTCGTAAAAAGATCATTGATCAGAACTTGGCGTATCTAAATAACAGACTTACATACTATCTTGACAGACTTGGACTGCCTCATCAGGTACAGTTCCAAAATGATCTGAGTGTCGAGATTACACAACTTGGACAAGACCTAGATTTTGATAACTTATCACGTGGTGAACGTAACAGACTCATACTAGGTATGAGCTTTGCATTCCGTGATGTTTGGGAAAGTTTGTACCAAGGTATTAACTTATTGTTTATTGACGAGTTAATTGACTCAGGTATGGACACAGCAGGTGTTGAAAATAGTCTTGCTGTGCTAAAGAAAATGGGCAGAGAACGTAGTAAAAACGTTTTCCTCATATCACACAAGGACGAACTAGTTGGTAGAGTTAACCATGTTATGAAAGTCATCAAAGAAAATGGCTTTACAAGTTACTCTACCGATGTTGATATTATAGAATGAAACACGACGATACACACGACGAGCTTGTAAAAACATATTTGAAATATTTTTCTGCTAGTGAATTATTTGAACGTAGGCCAAGTATTCGCAACAGCAGGTCGGCTCGTCGTGAATTGAGAAAACTTATTACATTAGCAAAGACAAGACAAGACGAAATTAGGCAAAAACATTTACAACATCTTAACGAATGGCGTGAAGAAAAAGGCACAGATCAAAATCGAGACTAGGCAAAAATCTATCTTATACATAATGTATGAGTTGGACATATCAAGGCAAACCTGTTGAATCTATAGACGATGAATACGAAGGCTTTGTATATCTAATAACAAATCTCAAAACAAATCAAAAGTACGTAGGCAAAAAATTAGCAAAGTTTAAAACAACCAAGCCACCACTTAAAGGCAAAAAGAACAAACGTCGAGGCTACAAAGAAAGCGATTGGCGTGAATACTGGGGCAGCTCAGATAGGCTGAATGCAGACGTACAACAACTAGGCGAAGAAAATTTTTCTCGTGAAATACTTTATTTTTGCAAAAGCAGAGCAGAAATGAGTTACATTGAAGCACGAGAACAATTTGATAGGCGTGTATTAGAAACAGATGAATATTACAACGGTATCATCAATGTAAGAGTTGGTGGTTCAGACAAGTTACGCCAGGCACTACTAGAACATAACAAGGCAAAATAACTGACACTGTTTGATCGGGGCTGCTCGATCCTCCAAGATTCTGCGTGAAAGATCGCCGATGGTGTGGAGCGTCAGCGTGTAGAAGCATACGATAGGCTGAAAAGATTGTGGCTCTGAGAAAAAGCAACCACATAGGTAAGTGATTTCGCTTGTTAGGGATTAACTGCCTTCCGTTGATAAGACGAAGCTAGAATAGGGGGATACAGGTCAACCGCCTCCGCTTATAGTTTACAAACTATAAAATTTCTTTTAACAAGATGGCTGAAGCAACTCGAATAATGCTCAAAAGCTACCTTCGCCCGGCAACGGGCGAATTATGACTTCACAATCTGAATAATACTAAAAGCATATGCATTCGCATATGCCTTACTAATACTATAATCACAAACAGATAATTCGTGTTGAGTGTTAACGAAAACACAAATGAGCTTTAGCTCATTTCAACTAAATACATTAATAAAGTAATGGATATCACTGAACAATGAAACTTCTTGAAGTAATTTCTTATAAAAACACAGAAAACAAAATTGATGAAGAAATAGTAGTTACTCCTTCAGGTACTGGGCGTGATCGTGTGTTTAATATTGTAGATACTGACAGTGGTCAGGTTCTTGGATCTAATCGTATAAGAGGTAGTGCTCAAGCTGAAGCTGATCGTTTAATAGCTACACGTGGTACTACTGGATCTACTCCTAGCAATGATCCTGCTCAACCTAGAGTTCAAAGAGAAAGAACAAGTCGAGCAGCTAGTATAGCAAGTGAACGTACTTTGTTATTCCATTCTAACGATGGTACTCAGACTAGAGCATTGAGATTTGAAAATCCTGCTGCTGCACAAGAAGCACTAAGTCGTTATAATGGTAGTGATCCTGATTTCGATGTTGATGCATGGGAAAGAGATACAACTCAACGCTACGGTAGTAGTGTTAGACCATACAATGGTAGAAATAGAGTTCTTAACTATGCAAACAGAGTTGGTATAGAACGAGACATTGATAGAGAACGTTTGCTAAACAGGCCGAATTGGCAACGTGTTATGACTGGATTTTGGTTTAGAACACTTGAAAGAGCCGGTATTGCTGTAATTACTATTCTTTCTGTTATGGCTATCATTGACGAAATCAGGGCTGATGTTGAAAGCGGCGAGTTATCTGAAGAAGAAGGTCAAGAAGCAATTAACATGGCTTGTTCAGCAGGCTTGGCAACATTTATTTTAGATCTTATGGTTGTGTTTGCAAGTGCTAGAGTTATTTCAGTTTTAAGAAAAATTAGAATTGCATGGAGAGCAGCCGCAGCAGTACAAGTTGCAGCATCGCCAGCTACGTTAGGTGGTACTTTAGTTACTGGTGCATTAACATTTGTATTAGGCGAAATTGGTTTTTGGGCATTACGAGCTTTAATACAAAGCACAGGTGTTCAAAGAGCAATTGCAGAAGCAATGGCCAACAGTGTGTTTGCTGAAATATTTAATTTTGCAGGCAGTGTTATATTTGGTACTGCACAAGGATTACGCACTATTGTTGGCGGTTTAATGGGCGGCGGCCCTGCAATCAGCGATGCATTCTTCCAAGAAAGTCCTGCTGAAGCACCAACAGGATTAGCAAGTGCTGCAACACAATGGGCAAGAGAAACATTTGCATTTACATTATTTGGTAAAAGAGCAAAGCGTCTTGTTCCTTACACGACTGTTGGTGCAAGACAAGCACAGGTATTTGAAGTATTAGGCATTGATCCAAATACTACTCCTGAAGAAACAACAACAGCACCAACAACACCACAACAAACCAACCCTGGCAGAGGTGATGGCAGAGCAGAAGTTGAAAGACGCAGACAAGATAACAATGGACAACCAGTTGCAACAATCGGCGGCCAGGAACTTAGTCAAGCTGAATTAGATGCTGCAAGAGAAGTAGCTGGTAGTGCTGTTGATGCTGTTCCTGCACAACCAACAGCACCAAGAGGTAACCCAAGTGGTGCATCTAGTTGGGAAGACATGACTCCTGAAGATTTTCGAGCAATGGCTGCAAGTGGAAACTTTGGCGGTTAAATCAAAGGCATTTTTGCATTTTTAGTATTTTCAATATTGCCTTTGATAATATTATTAAGCATTTCAGCATCACCGACATCGGTATCGTAAAATAGAGTTTCAAAAGAAACTCCGCCACGCATGTACCAAGTCAATCGATAAAAATTTTCTTTGTGTTGTTTAATTCTATTTTCGAAATCCTTGGCTAGTGCTTCAATTTCATGATCTTCCTGGAACACTAGCCTCGCCCGAAAAAATCTGATTGATCCACTCTAATAATCACGGAGTTCTCAGCACCGCAACCGCACTGTACTTTTTCTGGAGGTATTCTCCAAACTTCAGATTGGGTATCTATATGTTTTTTAATTTTCTTAAAATAACTTAGATCTGCTTCTTGAATAAATTCTAAAATTTCTGCAGGGTTAGTTTCAATTTCACCATCTACTTCAATTGATTTAATATGTTCAAAAATAATTTGTACATTTAAATTAGAAATTTCAGTTAATATTTTATCTGTTTCTTTGTTTCTTTGATCTTCATCTGTTATCTTTGGAATTTGAATTTGCAAAGTACGTTGTAGTGCAATCAAACGTTTTTGTATTTCTGTCCATAGTTTGTAAGTCAATGGTTCAACATTTACAACTAATCCATCTTCGATGAAAATTTTATCTTTGAACTCTAAAGTATTGTAAAAGTCAATGTATTTCTGAATAGGAATATCATAGGAGTTTTGCTCTCCGCATTTTTTACAAACATTTGAAACTGACAAGTTTTCTCCATAACTTGAAAGTCGAATTGCAAGTAATATTGCATCAATATCTATAGTAACTACTTTCCAAGGATCAAGAATACTAGGAATACAACTTCTAATATTGTTTGCAGTTGCTTCTCCGTTGATTAATGCATCAGGAGTTCTATAAAGTATTTCATCGTTGGCTGTCATACTAAACACTGGAATATCTGTTGATGTGTTGTCATCAAGTGTGCCATCTTTGTAAAATCTGCCTTTGCTGGGCAAATTTATATAAATTTTTGGTTGACGTTTAAATTTTTTAAGAGGACTTTCTCGTTGTTCCATTGCTTTTTTCCTATAGATAAATAGTATATATACCTATTTAGTGCGTACTTTTTTAAAGGAATTTGATTTTGGCAGGTGAAGATCTTGGATTATTTGGCAGGCAGTTAAACATTGCTTCTGGTGGCTTAGGGCTGTTTAGGAGTGCAGTTTCTGATGCAGCTCAGAGTGCAGTTGGTATTGCTGGTAACTTGTTATCGGGCAGTATGGCTCTTACTGACTACAGTGATGCACTTGTTACCAACACAAAGTTGTTTGGTGTACTTGGCGAAACTATCAAAGGTTTAACAAAATTTGCCGAAGCAAGTTTAGAAGAATATCAAAGTTTAACAGGCATTGGTGCAACGTTTGGCAAAGAAATGGTTGAAATAAAAATGACCGCTGCTGAACTTGGCATGACTGTTGAAGATATGACCAAAATGTTTCAAAACAACATGAGTTCGTTGTCAAACTTTGGTGGTACAACTGATGCAGCAGTACAATCATTTAGAGCATTTAGTAAAAGTGTTTTAGACAGTGATCTTGGTACTAATATGCGTAGAATGGGTTATACTGTTAGCGACATCAACGAACTGTTGTTGGCACAAGGAGAATTAATTCAGGCTGATCCAATGGGCAGAGCTGCTGGTAGAAACCAAGATGTATCTGCTGAAGCAGCAATGCGTCTTGCTACTGAAATGGACAGGCTATCAAAACTAACTGGTAAACAACGTTCTGAAATACAAGATCAAATGCTTGCTGATAGACGCAGAGGTGATTTACAATTCTATCTACAAGGTAAAAGTGCAGAAGAGCAAGAAGCATTTAACAATACACTAGCTAACATTCGTACTACAATGGGCGACGATGCTGCTGACGCATTTATTGATATGGCAATACGTGGTGCTCCTGTTACAGAAGCAACACAGCAAGCATTCTTAGCAATGGGTAGCGAAGGTCAAGCAGCAATGCAAAACCTTATTGGACAACTTGAAAGTGGTGCAAGTTTTGATGAAGTAAGCGGAACATTGTCTGGGTTCCAAGGCAGTGTTGTTGATTATATGAACAGCCAAGAAGCAGCTAACATTGGTATGCTTGGCGGCATGAATGCAACAAGTAGTGCATTTGGTAGCATGAAAGAACAAATGTATGATTTTGAAAACAGAATCAATGCAGGTGCTCAAGCAGGCGAAACAGCAACACAAACTATTAATAGATTAAATGGCGAGATTGCTGCCCAACAAGAAACACAATTAGAGTCAGCTGAAAACAATATTATTGACAGTACAATTGCTATGCAAGAACAAATTCGTGAAACTGTCATGGAAGTGCAACGCCAGGCACTTGAACGCCTAGAAGATATGGGTGTACAAGCAATTAATACTGTAAGAGATACAATTGGCGATAACATAGAACAAATTTCGGGGTTTGTTAACAATGCAATTGACGGATTATTAACTGTAGGAGAAAGTGCAGTTAATAATGGTGCTCAAGGAGCAATTCAAGAATTAATGAATCAGCTAATGGGCGGAGGTGCTGGTGCATTATCAGATGAAGAAGTTGCAGCAGAACTTGGCGGAATTAGTGAAGCAGTTAATGGTGTTTCACCACCGATTGTTGAAGCAGTTAATGGTGCAAATGACGATCGTGCAGCCGATGAAATTGTCACTCAAGAACAAGTTGATACTGCAAATCAAAGTTTATCAGAAGCAGTAACTCAGCGTCAAGAAGCAGAAGCAGCACTAACAGAATTAACCAACAGACAAACAGAATTAGTAGAAGCAGGACAGTTTGAAAGAGCTTCAGATTTACAAGCTGAAATTAACGTAGCAGAAGCAGAAGCAACTAGGGCAGCAGAAGCAGCAGAAGCAACTAGACGTGTTGCTGAAAGTTTAAGTCATATGCAACGTACTGGTAACGTTAGAGGATTTGCCAGCGGTGGTAGATTAGGTGCTGGCGAACTAGGTATGGTTGGCGAAATGGGTCCTGAATTTGTTACTGGTCCGATGAATGTGCTTGATACTATAAGTTCTAGAAATGTTATGGGACTAATTCAAGCAACACAATCAATTGGATCTAACTTTGCAAGACAAGCTCAAGATAGCACAGCAATGCAGCAGAATATGATAAGTACAAGTGGTGATATGAGAGATGTTGTCAGCAGTTTACAAAACAGTTTTGGTAATATGAATGGATTATTATCAAGACTTGTTGATATTCAAGTTGGTGCAGCAGACTCACAGAGAAGAACAATGAAAGCAACTAGAGGCTTAGGCGGGAATTTATTAAAAGGTGTTAACGCATGACGTGGAAAAAGTATTTTACTCCTGTACCAACAGGAAATAATCCAAACGGAAGTTATAGTCCGTTTTCTCAACGTGGTACAGGTAGTATAGGGCCCGCCGCTGCTAATTATAGTTCTCACCTGCCTGATGTTTATGTAGGATCACCAAATCGTATTGAACGTTACAATCAATACAACACAATGGACAGCGACAGCGAAGTGAATGCTGCACTTGATATTCTTGCTGAGTTTTGTACACAAATGAATGTGCAAAATGACACACACTTTAAATTAGACTTTAACAAAGAAGCAACTAATGTAGAAATAAAAATCATTGGTGAATATCTAAAACAATGGTGTAGATTAAATGAATTTGAAACACGTATGTTTAGAATTATTCGTAATTCATTTAAGTATGGCGATCAATTCTTTGTACGTGACCCAGAAACACAAAAGTGGTTTCATGTAGATCCTAGCCAAGTTACAAAAATTATTGTTAACGAAAGCGAAGGTAAAAAACCTGAGCAATATGTTATTAAAAATTTAAATTTTGCGTTTGATGTGTTGAGTGCAACACCATTAAACACAACTAACAGTTACGGTCCAGGCGGAACTAACGGATATCAACAAGTAACAAATCAATTTGGTACTGGAGGTAACAGTACTCCGTCAGGAAATACAAATCGTTTTGAACGTACAGAAGGCGAAACTTTTGTAGATGCTGAACATGTTATTCATTTAAGCATGAGCGAAGGTTTAGACAACAACTATCCTTTTGGAAACAGTTTACTTGAGAGTATATTCAAAGTATACAAACAAAAAGAATTATTAGAAGATGCGATTATCATTTATAGAGTTCAGCGAGCTCCTGAAAGACGTGTTTTTTACGTTGATGTGGGTAATATGCCTAGCCACCTTGCTATGCAGTTTGTAGAACGTGTTAAAACGGAAATACATCAAAGACGCATCCCATCAAAAACAGGCGGCGGCACTAATGTCATAGACAGTTCATATAACCCTCTGTCAATCAACGAAGACTACTTCTTCCCACAAACAGCTGAAGGTAGAGGATCAAAAGTTGAAACACTACCAGGTGGTACAAACTTAGGAGAGATTGATGACCTTAGATACTTTACTAATAAGTTGGTACGCGGCCTACGTATCCCAAGTTCGTACTTACCAACTGGAGCAGATGACGGT
>Ga0181571_10000429_pt1 | contig 27178 bp, 17 predicted proteins | sample 101ome_17_FD_132440 | JGI IMG/M metagenome (GOLD analysis project Ga0181571, IMG submission 132440) | Coastal salt marsh microbial communities from the Groves Creek Marsh, Skidaway Island, Georgia - 101407AT metaG (megahit assembly) | ecosystem: Environmental > Aquatic > Marine > Intertidal... | reverse complement strand
TCGAGAAGCGCGTACGCGCATCGGCCTGTGTCACCGCTGTCTGTTTAGGTCCGTAGGCGCACGAGCGCTTTATCTCTATAATGATACGTAGAAAGAGGATCCCAAACACTGCGTAGAGCGCGAGTCGGTCATCTGTCATCTACGCCTTGAAACGATGAGTTGACTGCGCGCGCGCGATCGGACACGCGATATTACGGACGAGCACGCTCGTCGTCGTGCAACCACTCTCGAGATAGACGCGCGACGCGCCGACGTGTGGGGTGCCGTTCAAGAAGCGCGCTGAGTTTTTTCTTCGCAAATCGATAATAATATGCGAGGTGATTGTAGACATTTTAGATTATTGCTATACTCTAAAGCTTTGAGACGCCAAAGTTTCCGCGGCTAAGTTTCGGTTGTAGTAATTCGGCGTACCCCGGAGGCGTGTGCTTCTTGTTAAAGGGTGCGGCCTGAACTTCGTCATACAGTCTACGATAGACGTCACCATCTTCCGCACCCAGCGCAGAGTTCAAGAAGTAGTCATTCAACCCGAAAGCGTCTACAAGCGCAGCAGCGTCTGGGCGAATTTCCTTGAGGAGTTTGAAGATTTCATCTCGGATATCCGTTGCCTGCTCACCATCAATATGTGCGTCTTCCAGAAATTCACCCATCGTATCATCAATACCACAAAGTCCATGTAGGCAAACAAGACGGTGTAGCACACGAAGGGTATCTGCAGTGATGCGTGGGCGTGTCTCTTCGTATGCAAGAATGAAGTTGTACATGACCACGAAAGCACAATGGGCTTTAGCAGCTGTGATCCATTGCACCATGTGCACCCGCGTCGCGTCGTCTGGTGTCATGTCCCCTGACACTTTGCACGCTTCGGTAACGAGACGCCAAGCGCGGTGTGCGTACGCGTCCAAAATGGCTTTCTCATCTCGTAAGCTCGCACCGAGAGCGAGAGAGCTGCGAGAACTCGCGCCGGTCAGATAACCAAGTACTTGAGGGGGAGTTTGGCCTGTGAGCATTTTACGGTAGACTTTCAGCAAGTAACGAGCAGTTTGCAAACATAAGACGTTGTTGTCTCCTTCGTACGTCACATTCGGAGCATATGATGCAAGCGTAGTGCCGAACCCTGCCAGATTCATGTAACCATGCCCACCGCACGTTAACCGACACGCCTCAATCGCATCTTTTGTAGCCCAAGAACAGTATGCCTTCAAACCACTAGATGTGGCGTGCAGCTCTGGAAGCGCCGAAAAATCATTCTTTTTGCGAGAATCCTTTTGGAATTCGAAGTACATACGTCGCATGTAATCAGATGTAACGTGAAAGGCGAAAGCTTTGGCCAGAATCGGGAAGAGAGTACGCTGGCTGTGTTGATAATCAATGACCTGGCACTCCTTGCCAGTCGTCTTATCCGGATTTGACTGCCTCCGTACCAAGTTGTATCGAATGGCGATCGTTACTGCTTTCTTCATATAGAGTGCAGCATTCATGACAATATCAGAACGAATAAATACCATCGTACCGTAAGAGACTTTCGACACGGGAGCTGGCAAATACGTACCATCCGGCTCAACTCTTGAGTGTCCCATTAGCATAGCGCGGCGAGGTATACGAATGTGATCGAACCGCAAGAACCCGTTGTCAACCGCGTTATAGCCCATCTTGTTTCCTATATCGCCTATTGTGCATCCTGGTAATGGCTGGTGGTTTTTATTGTCACGAATCTGTACTACGAAAGGGTGAACTCCGTGATCCTTGCCCTGAGTAAAGAGTCTCGCCATGACAACAGCGTGCGTAGACGTTTTTCCTAAACCTCCCGGCCACCACTTCGTACTCGTCAGTGTTGGTGAATGCATGATGAATTCCTCTGTTGATTTGTCGTAAGTTGCAGTCGTCTCCAAACCTCGAAGAAACGTGCCATGACCTAGCTCAGTCTGTGCATATGTCCCGATGCACTCCAACTTGACACATTTTGGTATCCAATACTTTCGTTGCTCCTCGTCGCCTTGCCCTTGAATGGTCGGAATGAACATACCAAGATGTAAGTCTAGCCCTCCTGGTTCATCAATAAACTCTCTCATGATACGTGCCACCGCGACTGGGTCTTTCTCATTCATGCCTGAGACTACTTTAGGCAAAGCCAGATACATTTTGAGAGTGCGAACGTACAACTCGTCCCGCTCGTCAAAGTATTTTCCACGCTTACTGAAAGTGGCATTTTTAGTCATCACCTCAGCGATGCGCTGTCTCAAAGCTACATTTTCGGGTCCGCCGGCGAGCAAGTTTTCCAACTCGCGGGCATCGAAAGTGGCCCGCGCGCGCTCCCGCTGCAAATCTTTCTTCGGGTCACTCGTGCTCGCTAGAATGTACACCGTGCTCTGCTCAACGAGAGCGCGAGTGTTTGCATCGACGCGCTCTGCAGACATGATCGCGTCGCTACGCCGTAGGGAACTGCAAAGACCGATGGCGCCCAGCAATGAAGTGAGCCTAATCAACCGGTGACACACAAGAGCAGCTAGAGTCTATTTTTCTTCCCTTTTTTCAACAAAACTAGGAGCATTGCGCAAGCCTATACTATTTTTGCCGTGTTCAATTAACCTCGCGTACGAGCATCGCGAATCGCAAGAATGCGCCTCAGGGTGATCCCCTCTCCAGCACCATAACCGTCAACGACAGAATTAACTCCAGGAAACTCTCCTCCGCGTTGCATGCGATTGCGCACCATTACAGAGAATCCACCAGCCGCAGTTGCTTCGGAGCATGTGGATTGCGAACCACCGATAAATATGACGTTAGTAGGATCAAATCCACGCTGAACAGCAAGCTGTGATATGACCTCTGCTGTTAGCATTGAGCGACGACTGTTTGAGAAAACGCCAGAGTCAATGATGACGTCGGAATTGAAGCTTTGACGCTGTAAATCACCACCAACTTCAGGCGCGAGTAGCTCGCCTTTTGACTTTTTCATCATCTTTGAAGCTTCTCTTCTTGCCTGTGTTGCAAGACCATTCGTATTATTGAAGCTCTCAGGAGCGCCAGTTATGGAAATAGCTGCAGAGCGCAACGGACCCAGTCCATTTAATGCGGCTTCTAACACTCGTTCTTCACTCAGAGAAGCGGTTTCTGAGATGATCAATACCTGCAACTTATCATTCTCACGAATGCAGTCGTCTACAAAACGTTCAACTCCGCTTCGAAGCTTGAGAGCACCTTCATCAATCATCATCTGGAACTGCATCTCCTTCTCTTCTATCAGCCCGTTGAGAAACACTTGTCTCATACGCGCCTCATCTTCCTTGGAAATGCCCTCATCACCATCTGCCGAGTCCACAGCCTCAGACACAGACGCGAGTGGAACACGGTCAGACAAACGTTTCAACGCCTCCCTGTACTCGTCGCTGTCTATGGATTTACTAGCCTTTGCGCTCACCTCACTCGGATAGCCATAAAAGTGAAAATAACGCTCCAACATACCATTCGCGCTCCCTCCGCCGCTTCGCAGCAGTGACGCGTATTCGTTGTGGTCCCAGTGAGCGCTCACCACGCCTTTTGCCTGAAATGCTCGGTTGAAAGCCACCCTGTGCCCATCTCCGTGCACGTCCACGAGCGCGCCGTCGCACTCGATCATCACCAACGACGTCTTTTGTCCATTCTCAGTTCCCGAGGCTCGTCTGACGACGCCTCGAATCGTTTTCTCTCCGCCTCTTCGCGGCGCGCGCCACTGCCCCTTCAAATTTCCGCCACGCGCGCATCCTCTCGAGGACGTCTCCCCCGACGTCGCCGTCAACGCCCCGAACGCGAGCGTCGCTTCCGTCGACGCGATCACACTCATCGTCCTCGCCTCGCGCGACGGACGCTGTGGGCGCTGCCGTCCTCGCGGCGCGCCAGTCGTTCCGTTTGTCCGAACAGACGACCGCGCGCGTCATCTGTCCGAACTTTTGTCGCCGCGCTGGAGGCTGCGAGTGCACGCCGACGGAGACCGGTGACGACAGAGCGAGGAGTACGACGAGCGACGGCGGAACGAGACAACTCGTCGTCGCGTTCCTCGGTGCGTCGACGAGGTCGATCGACGACGCGCGCGCGACGACCGAAGAAGCGGCGAGGAGAAATCGACGCGAACGCGGCGGACGACCAACGAGCAACGGATAGAGAACGCGTTCGAGAGAGGCTGGTGACGCGGAGACGAAGGAAATGGAGTACGCGGACTACAGGCCAGATAGCAAAAACCATTTGTTGAAGAACAAGTCGGCGTATCGGTTGTTTGGGCACACAGCTGCGACGTATCAGCAGTACGTGGTGTACATCGCAGAGGGCTTGGCGAAAAATACGTACAACGCGCTTCGCGGCATAAAAGACTGGCGCACTGATGATGAGAACGGAGAGAAGAACGATCTAGCGCCGCTATCGGCTGGAAAAGTTAAAGATTTCTTTTACATTGCAAATTTGTACGGAAATATCGAGGATACTTTCAATCGACCGATTTACTCTTCTCCAGAGGACTTTATCGATGTAGCTATTCGTGCTCCGGAACACGACCGTGGATTTTTTGCACGTTTACGAGCGACACCAGAATCGCGACGGTGTCTCAACTTGGGCAGTTACAATTACTTGGGATTTGGTGGTGTCAACGAGCACTGCACACCGATTGTGGAAAAATCTCTGCAAAAGTATCCTGTGACGAGTGGATCCCCTGCGGCAGAGCTCGGACGAGATGTCAACCTACGAGAGGTTGAAGAATACGTCGCGAGATTCATAGGAAAAGAGGGTGCTTGTGTCGTAGGCATGGGATTTGCGACAAATAGTACGGTCATCCCTGCACTCTGTTCCAAAGGAGATTTAATTATTTCTGACGCCTTAAATCATGCGTCTATCGTCGAAGGTGCTCGTCTTAGTGGCGCAAAGATCAGACCATTCAAGCACCAATGTGTGGGTGATTTGGAACTTATTTTGCAAGAAGCTGTGTTAGGTGGGTACAACTACAACAAGATTGTGATCATCGTGGAAGGTATCTACTCAATGGAGGGAGAGGTATGCAACCTGAAATCTATTGTGCAGGTTGCCAAACTTTACGGTGCTCATATTTATTTGGATGAGGCTCATTCTATTGGAGCTGTCGGTCCAACAGGACGAGGTGTCTGCGAAGAGCTCGGGGTAGATGTAGCCGACATCACCGTCATGATGGGTACGTTCACCAAGTCTTTTGGCGCCGCAGGTGGGTATGTTGCGGGGTCAAGAGAAGTTGTTGATGCAGTGAAGCGCTTCTCTCTGGGCTACACAGAAGCAGTCTCAATGGCACCTGCAGTTTGCGCCCAAGTACTTTCTTCTTTAAGAATTATTTCTGGAGATGATGGTACTGATATTGGAAAGAAAAAACTCATTGCACTACGTGAAAATTCCAAGTTTTTCCGCGATGGTCTGATTGCTCTTGGTCTCGAGGTTCTTGGAGACGACCCTTCTCCGATCATGCCGGTCATGTTGTATCAACCTTACAAGATCGGCGATTTTTCACGTCTAGCATTCAATCGAGGTTTAGCAGTTGTCGTTGTTGGCTCACCTGCCACACCAGTGACTCTTCCGAGAGTTCGATTCTGCATCTCTGCCGCCCACAAGAAGGATGACTTGGAGAACGCACTGCACGTGATTTCTGAAATAGCGGATGAACTTTGCTTGAAATTCAAGAAATTTCCAGCGAATAGGTTCTTTCCGGGATCTATAGAAGAACTCGAAGCTCGAGAGCGAAAAGAAAGCGAACGGAGAATGAAGCGTGCGTTGGAGCACAGAGAAAAAGCGTTAGAATCTGCTTCTAGACAACACTGGGTACCTGTTTTCGTTGGTAGCAAGGTAAACGAAGAGATGAAGTTGGAAGATGCCAAGGTAGAGCAATTTGCCAAGTCTGAGTTGAAAGAAAGTTATGATATGGTTCTGAGTTCGCAAGACTTTTTGGATTTGACGAGCGATGAGACGATGCGGGCGCAGTGTGCTGACACCATTCATCGATACGGTCTTGGGTCGTGCTCTCCGCGTGGCTTCTATGGAACTTTTAGACCACATATGGAATTGGAAGAAAAGATTGCAAATTTTCTCGGCGTGGGTGAAGCCGTGCTATACTCGTTCGGAGTGTGTACGGCCTCAAGTGTCATTCAAGCATTGGCGTCGAAGGGTGATGTAGCAGTTGTGGATAGAGGCGTTGGTCCAGGTATCATCGCTGGTTTACGTTTGGCAAAGGTCGAGGTTCGATGGTATGACCACGCCAACCCAGCCGACGCCGCACGTGTATTCGCGCAGCTTGAAACTGAAGATGGTGCTACATCTGCTAGGTTAACGCGGCCTGTCAGGCGCCGTTGGCTCATCACTGAGGCATGTTTTGGATCAACGGGACGCTGTGCTCCGCTTCGCGAACTTGTAGCTTTGAAAGATCATCATCACGCACGCATGATCTTGGATGAATCTTTTTCTTTTGGTACCATGGGCGAAACTGGTCGGGGTCTGACTGAGCACGTTGGATTGAGCAGCAGTGCTATTGATGTCATCTGCGCTTCTCTAGAAAATGCGTGTGCATCTGTTGGAGGTTTCGTCGCTGGAGATACTGGGGTCGTCGCTTACCAGCGTCTCATGGGAAGCGGCTACGTCTTTTCTGCATCCTTGCCACCATATCTTGCTACAGCTTCGTTGCATGCAATCAATCGCATCGAAGCTGAGCCTGCCATGATTGGTAAGTTGCAAGATGCCGCGCGTCGCATTCGTAGCGCTTTGATAAGTGGTGATATCCCTGGTCTCACCACTGATGCCGATGCTGATTCGCCTGTCCTACCTGTCAAGCTTTGCGCTGGTGTTGGAAGCGGTGATGAAAACATCATTCTGCATCGCATCGCAGCACGAATGCGAAGCAAGGGTTTCGGCGTCTGTGTTGCAAGAGTAAGTCCATTCGTTCTCCCGTCTCATCGTCCGGCGCCTGCGCTTCGTCTCTATGCACACTCCAAACATACATCTGAGATTATCGACAAGATGCTGAGTACACTTCGTGAAGCCGCATTTGACATTCTTCCTGAGCACGCCTTAGCATCCCCGATGCCCAAAAAGAGACCATCCGTGGATCATCAGGTTCAAGCATCAGCGAGGACACTGTTCACATCGCAGTCGTACACCCCGGAAAGATCTCGTGCTCCTGTGTATGATAGTAAAGAACTTGAGGATATTCGGAAAAAGATTATGATTGAAGAAGAAATCGAAGAAACAAAGGCATGGAAACTGTCTCTGTTAGATAATGACCTTGATGAAGAACCGAAGAGTCTATCTGTACCTCTTCTCGTTGCATTACTGTGGTGTCACAATCTGTTCCGACGATACATCATCGGCCAGATTAATATTACGAAGCACTTAGTCCCAAATATTCTCACAAAGATAGGTCTGCATCCAGACCAAGTTGGAACCATCGGTCGAACGTTTCACGTGATTTCAATGTGGCTGGGTAGTCGAAACTTCTATTACTTAGTGCTACCTGTCATTGTTTGGGTTCTGGATAGTAGCAACGCCCAGCTGATGACCATTTTTTACTGCATGAGTTGTGCATACGGCTGCCTGACGAAGGGAACGATGAGCACCCAGAGCTCGAGTAAGAGACCAGTTCATAGTATGCTCGGTGCACTTGCGCCACACAAAGTGCACGCTTGGCCATCGATTGCTGGCATGAATGCGTCAGCTATCCCCTTCTTCATTCTCAGATGGAGATATGGAAGTGTTCCGCTTTGGGAGATGGAGCGTCCCGGCCATGTTGTCTTCGAATATTTGCTCGCTTTCGCATATATGATGGCAGTGGTGATAAGTCGTTTGGCGACTGGTGAGTCTCCGGCAAACATGCAAGGTGGTGTCGTACTCGGTGCGGTTGGGTTGAGGCTTGTTCTGCCAGTGGTGGACTGGTGTGACGTTGGGCTCAACGCAGGAACGATCATGACAGTGCAAGGAGCTTATTTTTTAACCCTAACATCAGCTGCCATTCTACTGTTTCCCGTGCCGTTGAATAGTCGCGGACAAATATTGGTAGCCGCACAGACTTGCTACCGCCGCATGTGGCGAACACTTTTTCACATGCTTGCCTTTTCCATGGGTGCAATTTGGCGCAACCAAACAAAGCCATCGATATCACTTCCAGACAAGCCGCAGAAATGGTTGAGTCTGATCATCATTAAAGGTGTGATTGGCCACATCGTTCTTTATAGTGCTGTCCTGATATTTGGCTCTTTTGCCAAGATAATTTTTGAAGGAGCACTTCGAGTGTATGTGAGTGAGATAAAGCCTCGTGTTCAAAAGCCAGGTGTCAAAAGTGGCTCCGTCGGCACAGTTCACATGCGACGGGCAGCGCTATATTTTGTAGAACTCGTTCAAGATATCACTACTGGTCTGACAATTGCGAATGTCGTTCCAAGAATATTCGATACGCTAGCGATATAATTTTCAAGTTATGAACAACGCCTGTACTACCGCCGACGCCTGTACTACCGCCCTGTCAGCTTGTGTGCAGAAGACAGCACAAGCAATCGCGCTGGATTTTTCAAACGCGTCGGATGGTTGCTAGCGCAACTGCAGTGAGTCATAAGCTCTGTGTGCCCGGCACACAAAAGCGACGCCGCGCCGCCGCCTCTCCTCTGCGCGCTATTCCGATCCCGAAAGAGGAGGAAGACTACGTCACCACTTCCCCCACGGCTTCCCCCACCGGTCGCACGAAGTCGGACATTTACGCACTTGCTGCGTGCACAAAGCGAGGCGAATTCAGCACATCAAAACAGCGCGAAAGAATGCGCGCACTCATCGAGTCGCTCGCCAACCCCACGAAAGATCCTGCGGTCCACCCAACACTGATTGGAACCTGGGAGCTAGTGTACGAGTCCAGCGGATATCCTTTTCGCTCGTCCCCGTTTTTTTGGGCGGTAGGAAAGTTGCTTGGCGAACAGGCGGACTTCTTTTACAGCGCGCATGATCACCAAACGAGTATTTTTGGCGGCGGGTGCGGCGCTTGTTTACAGCGGATTGGTGCCGGCACCTTGGAGTCCGACTGCATCGTGCAAGCCTCTCTCGGTGTACCCCTTATTGGCTTCTCGCCTGTATTTGCTGGGTTTGGTTCAGTTATAACGAAGGGCACTATTCGCACCGTTAATGGAGACACCATAGGAATGACTTTAGCTTCTCTATCGACAACTGTGCGCCAAGATGACGCTAGTGTGCTTCCAGCACTCAACTTCCTCAATGGCTCCACGGTACCAGTCGGCGAACTTATGAATCGTATCACCGATGGATCTTCAGAGGTGAAGATGCGCATTACCTATCTGGACGACGAGCTTCGTGTAAGTGAACTAGAAGATGGCACGCAATTAGTTTATCGCCGCGTGGAGGCTGAGTGAGAGTGACTTTGTAATTGTAATACCCGAGTCGCCATTCGCAGGCGCATCGACAACAGCGACAATGTTACGTACGTATCAGCATTCATTTAGGGTGCCGCGCGTCGTCACCAGTCGCACGTCTACCGACAAACGACGAAGTCCGCGGTGCACTGCTTCGAAGAGCGAAGCAGACGTTGTCGTCATCGGGGGGGGTCTTGCGGGGCTTGCTGCGTGTAACGAACTCGAGAAGCGTAATGTGGACTATTTATTACTTGAGTCCAGCGATGGCGTGGGCGGTCGTGTGCGAACGGACGAAGTCGACGGGTTCTTGCTCGATCGAGGCTTCGCAATCTTTCTCACTGGTTACCCTGAGGCACAAAATGTCTTGGATTATGAGGCATTGGATCTCAAACCATTCTACGCGGGTGCTGATGTACGATTCAACGGTTCGTTTCATCGAGTAGCTGATCCATTTCGTCATCCGATTGATGGCGTGAGATCTTTGAACAACCCAGTAGGGAGTGTTGCCGATAAAATCCTGGTTGGCTTGGTGCGGTTTCAAACTGTCTTGGGAACAGGCACCGTAGACGAGATGATGGCAGGTCCAGGTGAAACAACAATCATGGGCCGCTTGAAAGATTTCGGTTTCAGTGATGCTATGATTGATCGATTTTTCCGCCCGTTCATGGCTGGGATTTTCTTCAACAGGGAGTTGACAACCTCGAGTAGACTGTTTGATTTTGTTATGCGTATGCTTGCAACGGGGCAAAATTGCTTACCAGCGAAAGGTATTGGAGCTGTGAGTACACAGTTATGCGAAAATTTGGCACCAGAACGTGTCCGGCTGAACGCCAAGGTAGAGAACGTGGGCAAACGTGGAGATGATATGACTAGAGTACTCAGTCTTGTGAGTGGCGAATCGATTACGGCAAAGAAATCAATAATTGTAGCTTGTGAGGGGCCAGAAGCTGTAAAGTTACTTGGGGATTCTATGAAAACTAGCCCAAGCAAGAACGAGCCCGCAGTCGGCACCATGTGTTTGTATTTTGCCATGGATAAGGCTCCGACGAATGATGCCATTTTGTACTTGAATGGTGAAAACAATGGAGGTATCGTGAACAATTGCTGCTTTCCGAGTAATGTTGCAATCTCATACGCTCCAGTTGGAAAAGCTCTAGCATCTGTGTCGATAATCGGCGTTCCAGACCAAGATGACGCGTCTATTGAGGCCTGCGTGAGGAAAGAACTTTCTTCATGGTTTGGACCAAACAATGTTGAGACCTGGCGCCTGTTACGTGTCTACCGCATTCCCTACGCGCAGCCTAATCAGGAACCTCCAACAGATTTTTTCAGATCAAGCATCGTTGATGATGGTTTGTACATTGCTGGCGATCATCGTAGCTCAGCTACCTTTGACGGTGCGCTTGTGTCTGGACGAAAGGCCGCCGAAGCGGCAGCAAAAGCTGCATAAAAACATAAAGATGGATCGATACGCTGGTGCCGTCAAAATGAGAGCATAATAGTTTCCTAATTCGTGTCGTTTAGTGGCGCACAAGAATGAGGAGAAGCCGGTCCGACTGCATTGTAATATATACCAAGTGCCGGGTGGTCAAAACCCACACAACACACTCGCGAGCACGAGACTACTTTCGTGGATGCGCGTGCGAGTTGGTTTGCAAAAAACACAAAACATATATCAGAACGTATTGTGTGTCTCCGCTCGTATAAATCAGCGACGTCATCGTGCCTATGAGACAATTGGAATGACAAGGAGTTCGGTCGTACGTGTCACGGCCAACTTTCTCAACCCGTGGCGTGCGTGTGAGGACCTCCACAAGGATGAACGACAAAACGATGCGGTGATCCTGCTCAACTATGACTTACCTCCGAACGCACTATCTCTTTGGATGTCGTGTTCCTACCGGGTATGCGCCGACGGTGGGGCGAATCGAGTACAAGACTTGTGGGTTGAGTACAAGAGAGGACTAAGCGAGCTCGAGTGCACGGGAAGAGATTTGTTCAAGCATCCGCATCGTATCGTCGGGGACATGGATAGTGTTGAGACGAGTGTCGCCACGATGTACCGCGAAAACAAAGAGTTGGGTTGCTTTGTAGATGACGAAAGTGAAAATCAGGACTCAACTGATTTCACAAAGTGTCTTGAGGCAATAGTGAAACATAAACCTGAAATTAAGCGAGTATTCACCTTAGGTGCGCTTGGAGGTCGTCTTGATCATGTATTGTACAACATGAAGGTTTTGTTCGACTATCCAAACTTGGAAATCATTCTCATTGGTGATGACTCAACTGCACAAGCCATTCCAGCAGGAAAAACTGTCATCAAGTGTGAGTCAGAGTATGAAAAAATGTGGTGTGGACTAGTTCCTTTACAAGGTGATGCACGTGTATCAACAACAGGATTGAAATGGAATCTTGATGGAGATGTAATGTCCTTCAATGCAGGTGGACTCATCTCAACAAGCAATCAGTTTGTAAGCGACGAGGTTGTCGTTCACACTGATGCGCCACTGCTTTTCACGTTTTCGTGTATTAGCACATCAAATCGCGCCGCAAGGACGGTCACGTAGGACGGCCATGTAGTCATGTAATAGATATTAGTGTTGATGGCTTTCAAGTGTTCGAGAACGAGCCTCGCTGCAACTGACAAACACATGCGTGCCTCTGGCTCGAGCGCGGCGCGTGTCGCAAAACACTTTTTTCATCTCAAATGGGCTTGATCTTCATATGCAAAGTGATGAGGGAGAAGACAAAGCATTTTAAATCCTGAACCAAGTAATAGAAGTTTCTAAATCCGTCAGGATCCTTGCTATTCTGAACATCTAAAAGAGAGCCAATTTTGGATGTCGTAAACGACGTGTGCTCATCACCATATACTATTTCCAATTCTTGTCGACCTTCGCGATCAGGTTCTGGCCACTTACTATCATCTTCTTTCATCACCTCACTTTCTTGAATAATTTTCGACACCTCTTCCAGGACCTGTGATGACACGGTCATTTCTTTGCGGATGCACGTATCTTTCTTGTAGTTCGAGTTGTTTGCATAACGTAGTTTCCCGTCTGGGCGGAATTCAAACTCTAAGAACTCATGCCCGAATCTCCCCTTGTGGCCCTGTGAGTGATGATAACGCAGAAAGATTCTCTAACGTCAGTCAAGCGCTCGTCCGAGAGACGCGAAGGTAAACACGTGACGCCGCTCCGCGGTGAGGAAGCGAGGAAGTACGAAAGAAAGAACACGGATCACTCTCATCGAATCGACGCACCACGTAGTATCGAACGTAGAAATCATCCATCTGCTCGTAGCTCGCCTTTGGCGTACAACTTTGCGACTGGTGGAGCCCGACTCTGAAGTAGTCGAGATCCGAGTGAAAAAGCGTAATTAATTAAGTTCTGAAGTTAATTGTCGAGTGAAACGACTTCACTGCAGATCGAATCCGCGTCACATTCTCACGAGCTCAGCACTCTGGGATATGTGGGGGCTGCATGTCTCTTGCAGTTGGTGACGCAAGTGTAATCATTCTCAATGCATCAGCAGACGGCGTCGAACCTGCACTATTAGTGACGGCTTCGGATGGGAGCCAATACTTGTTCCACGTCCCCGAAGGCTTCGCACGCTTGGCATTAGAATGTAAAATTCGCCCAACGGGGAAGTTCAGAGCATGCTTTGCCACAGATTGCACACCGAGCTCGCTGGGTGGGCTCACGGGACTTATATTGAGACTGTCAACTGACGGACATGAGCGGTTTGCCGTTGTTGGGCCAAGTGGAGCGTGCGCTGAGGTCGCAGGAGCGCACAAATGCGCGCGATGGTTGCACCCGACAGTAGAAGGTGTCGAATTAAGTCCTAATTCTAAGTACAATGGAGGTATTGGATGCTATGCAGACCGATCCCTCACGGTTTGGCCAGTATTTCTCGGTGAGGAGGGAGAATGTGTGCTTTGCGAGTGGGAAAAATATCAAAAGACAGAGTGCAACGAAGTGGAGCATGACCATGAAGATGGGGGCATATCCGAGAACTCCAGTACCCTGAAAAAGCGATCGAGGGCGTCCTCACCACTGAAAGTGGATACAGACAATTCCACAGTCTGCGTAGGTTACGTCTGTGAGATGAGGGTTGAAGGCTCCAGTCCAGGTGTAAGATTTATGGTCATCAACCTAAAGGATTATAGTCTCATCGATAAAATGATTACAAATCCAACTTTGAGCTGTTTTCTTGGCAATTCACACGCGCAGCATCCGATCCGTGCGATATTTCATTTCACCACAGACAAAATTGTTCGTGGTCCGAAATATCTAAGTTGGATGGAGAAAATGAACTGTGAGCACTTTATTTGCCGTGTGCCTTACGAGCTAGGGTATCGCGCAAGTGCGAGGACTAGTCTACGTCTGAGTGTGATCGACTCTTACTCATTTCCTGTTCCACAGGTTTTCGGAAACGTGGTGAGAAGCCATTATGAGTACACTCAGCTTGGCCTTTGTGCGTCAGTGTGCATTCGGAGCGGTCAGAAGAAGTGCAGCGTAGATCATCATACGCTACGTCCCGATGATTTCAATCCTCAATCGATATTATCTCAGCTTGCGATCGAGCACCCCGACCTTTCTGAGGCTGCGGAGAGATCTCTCGCTAACATTGATGCCAGAAAGAACCTGGATCTAGAGGAAACTGAAACGACCCCAAACGTCTGTAAAACCAGTCAGCAGGTGGCACAGGAATTGAAATCTACACTCATGCAAAATCTAAAAGGCGAAAAGAAACGCAAAGCAGCTGCTGATCCGGAAATTATATTTCTAGGAACTGGTTCTGCCGAACCAAACAAATATCGCGGAAGTAGCGGTATTCTGGTTGAGCTGCCACATTCTGTATCAGAAGATGTGCAGAAGTCGTGGATATTACTTGACTGCGGTGAAGGTACTTTGGGCTCTATGTGCAGAATATTTGGCGAATTCACGACGAATGAGATCGTCAAGAATCTAAAGATGGTGTGGATTTCACATCATCACGCTGATCACATGCTCGGTATCCGCGGCTTGTTAGATTTTCATGCGCGTGTTTGCAGCCGGGCTTTGACTCTGATTGGACCGACCAAATTAAAAGAGTTGTTGGATATTTGCAAGTTTCCTGAAAACTGTTATCGGTTCATGCATTCACGACATCTATTCAATGGTCCATTTGGACGTTTTCCCCCGCCACCTCCTTCAACAACCCGCGCACAGCGCAATGACTTGTCAGCGAGTGGTGGATTGGACTCGCTCTGCTTTCAACCTTGTATGAATCTACGCGTGAAAGAGCTCGCAGCATTGACTGGGCTTAGTCGAATCGAAGCAATACCTGTGGAACATTGCCGAGATGCAGCAGCCATCGTTCTGGCGTCACCATCTGGTTGGAGTCTGGCTTACTCTGGTGATGGTCGACCATCACACAACTTTGCCAATGCTGCAAAGCACTGTATGATGATGATTCATGAAGCAACATTTGATGATCACCTTGTTCAGCATGCGCTACACAAGCGACACTCAACCACCTCTGAGGCGATTCACGTTGCCTTGGCGGCGCAAGTCAAGTATGTTATCCTGACACACTTCAGTCAAAGATATCCGAAAGCGATAGATATCGAAAACGTCGAGTTCAAACCAATTGTTGCCTTTGACGGATTGAGACTTCGTTACAGTCAACTAGACCGAATGCTCGATTTACAAGGTTTAATTGCAACTGTGAACGCATGTAGTGCATAGAGAATATTATTATCGGAATTCACAATACCCTTCACAAAACGTCTGTCGACTTCGTTCGTGATCGCCAGCGAGAGCAAAGACTCAGACTTCTACGTAAGGCTCGTACTCAGCTCGACCAGACAGTCGGTCAATCACTCGAACGGTTTTGTGTACATGCTTTGTCGATTGCTGCGACAAGTCAAAAAAATTTCGTCCTCTTTCTCAGAACGAAAATTTTCCTCCTCCTCTCGTTGTCCTGTCTACTTTCTGGCCGACGCATGTCATGGGCAGGGATATAATCTAGCTTCGAGTGTTCTCAGTCGAACGAGCTCATGCGCCCTCCTTGCAGCTGTGACACAGTCGAGGGCATGTGAAACTGAAATGAAACAAAAATTTTGGGATGGAGATAGAATCCTCACATCCACTATAGACTTGACAACTGACGAAACAACAAAGTTCATTCATCGAGTGGAATATGGTTTCGGGCCTGTTGATGTACTCCTGGCGAATTGTGGAGAAGTCCCGTCAAGATGGCGACGGGATTTTGCAAAAAGAGCCCCTCGCATCGATGAGATACACGCTTCTGAGTGGGTGCGTCTCTACAAAGACGTAGCAGCTGTTGGTATTTTGCTACGTAATTTGCTGCCAGGAATGTTGAAAAACCAGCACAAAGCATCGACCCGCAGAGTCATCGCTGTGTTCACTCACCAAGCACCATCTCATATCATCAATGCAGTGGCACTCAAATCTGCTCATAAAGCTTTACATGAGCTCGTCAAGGGAGCAGGGAATGAGCTGGTATCGCGCAATGTCACAGTTGTTCTTGTTGAGACCCCAAATTTGCAGCCTGAAGAAGCTTCAAGGTGGGCGACGGAGGTTGCGAAGGCACTGGAGAGGCTCCGAACTGACGAGTTTTTTGCTTCCAGACACAACGGTCAGATATTGGACGTGGATTTTCCACGTGATGAGAAATAGATTTTCATACAGTATTACACTGATCTCGTAGTGAGAACGTAAACTTGATGGCATAAAGCTCTTGAAATCCCGCAACGCTGGGGTCGTCAAGGCGACTGTGGTGCGAGCTGAAAACGTTCTGAGAACGGATCTACTTTGGAAAACAGATCCAAATGTCGCGCGCAACCGTTTCTCTCTTTTCTCTCCTACTCCGCATATGGTTGCCAGTCGAAAGCTATATCTAAGTCTCCAGACTTTGCATTGCCGACCTTAAATCTAGCTTCCATCGATCCACCGTGCTGTATGACAGTAGTAATTGGAACTTCAAGATTACCCATAAAATTGCTCTTCTTTCCAACAGGGAAAGTTGAATCCACATCATACAGTTCAATCAAAACTTTTGCATCTTCACTTGTAGGTGAGAATTCAAATTTAGCATTAAACTCTGGATTTAGAGTTTTGTAATGAACTTTTGAAGTGTACACGATGTACTCAGGCTTATCTTTGCGCTTAACTTTCCTTGTACTCTTTTTTGCTTCCTTTGTGTCCACGGGAACACCTGCCCCCATCGCGTGCACTGGAATTTTCACCTTTACGTAAGGATCCGAAAGCCCGTTGGAGTCCATAACCTGGAGGTTCACACCGCGGATAATATGAACAGTCAATAGACCGAGACCGGAGAAAATGTCTTTGGCGGCTTCACTACCAAACATGATGAATTGCGTGTTCAACAGCAAGCGCATTGGTGGTTTCTTTACATTTCCTGTGACTTGCTCAGGGAAATCAACCCAAATAGTTTGCTCACTCCCATCGGCGGTTGCATCTTTGATTTCATCAATGTTGAGTTCAGCGACAGCAAGACGCTCATCACTACTAAAGGGGTCAGAATCTGAATCAAAGACATTCACCTTGAGTTTTCGTAGGTGAACATCATCAACAGGGATGTAAAAGGTCTCTTCCCACACTGGATCTTCGTCGTTAGTCTTTGTCGTTGTTTTTACGTGCACACCGTGCTTCTTGACAAACATTTGCACATACGGATCCGTTTTTGAGAACACGTCAGTTCTCGGAACGTTCTCTGCTCGTATGACTGTTACTTTTAGAACACCCGTGCTACGAAGTTGAAGAACTTGTGTATCATACCACTTGAATGGCTTCACTTCACCATCCGGCATGATGATTGGATCATAATTAAAGCTCAGGGGCACGATGAGACGTTCAGGCTGAATAAACATGTCTCCAAGAAGATCCGAGACGAATTCCTCCAACCATTTATCAATTGCGTTGTACAGCCATTCGAGCCCAGTTGGGAGCTCGACATGGAACTCCACCACTGGTCGTTCAGTCATTGAAATCACTAAACCACCAACCGGGCTCGGTAACGGCACCAATGGGTTGATTGTGACTCTGAGTTTGCTATATATCTCAAGATCCTTTACCGCAATATTGATGTCGGCTCCGATGTGCGTTTTTGCAGCAAGGACGATGTTTGATTTTCCCGCCCAGGCAAAATCTATATCAATGCTTGTTGCCATATCATTCCCCTTCTTGCCAACATATTTTATATTTCTCACTACGAACGGGTTCGATCCAAAATCTAGCTGTTTGAATGTGAGACGCTTCAGCATAGAAGGCCGAGAAGCTTCCATCAAGGGGTCTAGAATTTCACGCAACATATTGCTGACAGCCTTGTTATAGAAGGGCCAGACTTGGGTCAAGAAATTGTTAAGCCAAGGGACAAGCTCATCTGGACGATATCTAGCCCAAACTGGAGCAGCATTCATAAACTGCATTTCTGCTGTACGTACAGCTGGTAGACCCATGAGCTCAGCCATTCTCCCGCTGTTCTTTTCAATTTCCAGGAAGGTTGAGAGCACCACGTCAAGCTCTGCTCTTTTTGTTAAACGTATGTTGTGTCTTGTCACAGCAAGCCATCCAGCTATAAAAGCAAACAGAAAAGAGAAAATACCTCTATTAGCGCTTAAATAAGAGACACCATAGATCACTGTAGTTTGCCAGAGAAAGCCGAGCAACCCAAGGAAAACACAGAAGCTGACAGAGTTAAGCATGGTCCCACGCCAGAAAATGCGCTTCAGTTCTAATTTTGAACTCAACGTCAGGGATGCCGAGAGAATATTGCAGGTACAAGCGAACAAGATTCGTAAACATCCTTGCATTGAACCATTAACTTCCAATTTTCGAATGAAAATCAAGTTCGGTGCAGATGATAGTAACAGGACACCCAACAGCCCGAACGGACTAAGTTGTAAACCTGACTCCTTTGCGCCGTCTTCCAGCATACTTGGTGTCGGTCCATTGAATAAAGGACCAGTGCCTGGTACGTAAGTGGAAAAATCAGCTCGTTCAAACACGCCTCGAGTTTCAATAACATGGTCACCTCGAACGAGGTCCCCCAAATTGTACTCCTTTGGTTTCTGCACTCCAGCCTTTTTCACATCCGGAGGCGCTAGCCATTCCGGACCGTCAATGAAAGGTGTCTCGTTGGGGGCTAATTTAGGCTCATTTTCATACCGCTTGAGTTTTACGCTCACTTCAGCGTGCGCTGCGGCGCTCTGCTTTTCCTGTTCCTTCTGCTTGCGCACGGCATCGGCGGCAGAAGAGACGTGAAGAGACGACGCTAGATTCGTTGCGGCATCATCTTCGTGCGTAATTTTACGAGCGCTCACAGTCAGTGAGTCAATTCTGTTTAGACTACCGGCGAGGGCGTCGTCCTCGTCGTTCTCGACTCGTTTAGTTTGCTCCTTTCTCGCCTTGATGTCTTTCCTATTCAGGCTCTTCAACTTTGACACAGCCCCTGCCTCATCGCTCGAACTCAAAACAGCGCTCAGCTCGCTCTTTATGTTTGTGTCTTCTGAGTCATTATGTAAAAAACTTGCCGGCGACAAGGATTTGCTTGACTCCGCGCTCTTCAGTCGTCGGCCATCCGAAGTCTTGCGTAATCGGAATTCGGTCTCTGCTGCGACAGGCACAACCACCTCTGTCTTCGAGCAACACGCGCCCATTTGCCGTTCAATGATACTAGTTAAAGATACCGAGGCACTAGAAGACCGCGGTGCTATCGAAGTCCATAACCCGGCTTAAGTCTGTGGTGTCCCGCACACAGAATTACGACTCTGGGTGTTGTCCAAGATATTTTCTTGACGGCAGTGCTAGAAGTACAGGCGGGAAGTTTCAAGCATAATACAGACAACGAAATTCAAACGCGCGGAGTCGAATTACATCCTCAACTAATAATAAACTAAAAAAGTTACGGCGAAGCTGTAGCAGTAGCAAAACGCACTAGGCGCTTCAGCGCTGGGAACCAATAAGATACCTCTTCCCAGTGAGTTTGAGAGAGAAACAAAAGGATCGAGTTTACCCCAGGCATGTTTCTAGATTCTAAATTGTTGACGAGAACGATCAAGGCCTCCACTACGGGCTCTGTGATAGAGTTTTCCGTGTTTTCACGTGTACCCGAATTATTCAAGAAGACAAACAAACCACCTATTTTGTTCGAGATACCCTCTAGCTCCTTCATTCGACTTGCAGGAGCGTTTTGTGCGGCCTCTTTATATTTCTTTCGCAATACATGCACGATTTGAAGGTGGTTTGATCTCACTTGAGAGATATCGGTATTTTCTATGGTTGCTGTCGGGGGAGGTTTTGGCCAGCCTGGTGCTGGCCCAACCCACGCCCCTCCACTACAATATCTTTCTCTGCCTCTCAAAGAAGTACATGTACCTGAGCTTTTAGTGGAGACACTCGGACCAATCGGCGCCTCAGACGAGCCCTGCACTAAAGTAGATGTTGAAACAACTGCGGAGAAAGAACCCACTGCTTGAGCTGAAATTGCGCTCGTTGGAGTCTCAAAGGATTGAACGCCAGCCCCAGATGCCGCAACAGGATTGAACATCCTTACATTCATCGGGTACGTTTGACGTGGCTCTTGTGGAGTGGGGTACGATACTGTGGAAGGAGCGTGAGGTGTCGGAAGTCCTTGAAGCGCTGCTAATGTTTGTGATGGTTTATCCTCGCAACGAGTGTCTGACGGCGACGGGCTTGGGATGAACGCGCCACTACCTGATCCACCGAGAGAGCTTAGCGGTGGTTGACTCGCGAATCCCATCGCTCAGAAAGAAGGAAGGTGAGAAAATGGCGACAAGGCTGAGACTACGGTGATCTATGCTCAAGGGCGGCCTTTGAGCAGTTCTTTGGGCAATAGTTGTTGAATACTTTTCACAATAGTTATTGAATACTTTTCTATCCAAATGAGAATACCATCTCGACGTTGCCGTGTACTAAATGAAGCTGACGCGGCTTGACAAAAATTAGCGAGCAGTTTGCGTCAGAGGTGCTAGTTGACTCGGTATCATTTAGAGGCTGTTCTGACGGAATGCAGGGCATTCTATGTGAAGTGGTGAGAGATAATGCTCCACGGCTGAACGTCTGACGCCATGATGGAGTTAAATCCCAAATATAGACAAAACATAGTCTGTCCAAGTAAGCTGCAACTTGATTTCCTTCTGTGTCAAAAGAAACCGCTTTAACAGAAAGCTCTCGCAGGCCATGTTTGTGTTCAAAGGACTCCATCATATGATTATCAAAGCCCGATGCTCGATCAGAACACTGCTTGGTGTGTGAAAGAATATCTAACGTCTCTACTGCTGCCGATACGTCACCTTTGTTGGTGCTACCTTCTAATATTCGCCATTTTGTTGCACTCTGGAGGTCGTAGATGACGAGCACCACACCGTTCTCACCACTTTCGAAATTTGCCAGCGCAAATCGTTGCGTCTCGCGGTGGAATGCCATCGAAGAAGATTTACCAAGCTCTACCATTAGAGCGTAAACGCCTTGCTGACAGTTCTGTCGTAGAGCGGTATTTGACGGATTCAACACGATCATCAATGTTTCCATCAAACAGGTACAGTTCACCGTTAATATTTGGATATTGTTTTGAGCAACACGAATCAGAGCCATAAGGGCAAGCATGTGTGCTGGATCATCTGCTTTGAGGGTGTGTAGGCTATTGTTCATGTGCTTGAAGAAGGAGCACGGGCTCGTTCCGATAAAAGCAGCAAGCAAATCACTCAGCGTCTCACGCTTCATCATGGACTCCGTTGGGCTAGTCGATGTTAACAGTGTGGACGAACATAGACGAAAAACAACGTCTAGAGTTTTGTCTGAGTCAGGTAAACAGGAGCTCCAATTGAGCTGCTTTATTCCTGCAGTTAGAAAGGATGCAGAGGTAAAGGCAACAGTTTTACTTGAGCATTGAAGATTCTTGAGGAGTGCACGTGCTACCTGAGAATGCCAGGTGTCGTGAACAATCGCGCCCGAAGTCAAACACATCGTACTTGAGATAATCAATCCAAGAAATGTATGCGAAAAGTCAGCTGTTGGTGATGGTCCACTCCACTCTGCAAACTGTTTGCAATTTAAAATGTCTTCTGGTGCTGGGCTACGAAAACAAGATGGCGCTGATTTTTTCAGACAGGCAGACAATGACCGTTTTGAAGCTCGGCGAACGCAGTCGATCTCATGCACAAAATGTTTAGCGTAGAACAATAAATCTTGCTCCCCAGATAATTCAATCACATCTTCGATTGTTTGCAACAGTGCGTAGCATTGAGACACGTCTGCTTCCTCACACAATTGAATGATCCTCATTACGAGAGCCATCGAGATCATGTTGTTTTCACAAGCAAACGAGCTGGTACAACTCCGTACACTTGGTAGTGGAAACGTCACTGCACCGTGAGAACCGGGAAGTCCTACGCTGATGCCCCTCAACGAGTAAGTTGAAAATTGATGATAAATTTGGTCGCGGAGCTTATCAAACGATGCCGTGTATGCGCCAAGTAATAGGTAAAGAGCCCGCAGTTCTTCGTCACCGAAAGATTTGTCCATTGGTGCTATTTCTGATTGAGTCCGAATATCAGTGATTTGGCGTTTGTTCCCACGTGTGGGTAGACCGTGTGATGCTGGTTCCAACAATGCGTCCATATTCACACCGAGTGAAAAAATATTTTGTGCAGATCGCCACTCAAGTGCTCGTGAACGTTTTCTCGTGTACTTCCATTGACCACATGGAAGGTTCACTGAACCATACAGTGAGACGTGAAAGGAACCATCGCGAAGGCTGTCCATCATCCTGTATGCAGACCTACCAGTTAGTTGGCGCTCCAAAACTCCTGTTAAAATATCCCAAATATGTAAACTCTCATCCTTACTCAAAACAGCCAATATTCCTCTAGGGGCGTTCCATATCATCTCTTTCACCATGGATCCAGTGCCAGGCATTGTAAAATTCACAGTCCATGTATTTCCAGAGACCAATCCCACAACTCCATCATCTCCAATAGTGATGAACATATGTTTCCAACTGGCATCACGTCTATTCGTTGGCACAGGGAGGATTGATCGGACTGGCCCTTGATGATGACGTAGCACGGCAACATTTACTGGGTTGTGAAGGTAGCTCCATGCTCGGATTGTTCCGTCTTTTCCTCCTGATATCAAAAATCGTTCGTTGTCATGCCGTACCCACTGTAGCAAAGACAAAACAGCTCCGTCATGCCCAGATAATACTGGTAGCTGGTGCGAGCTTCCAAACAAAGGGTACACACGTATCGCGCCATCAGAGTACCCATATATTCGAGATTCTGGCGCGTAGTGTTCACCATTAGACGGCGCACATGAAGTGATTGTAATAGAATCTCTAGAATTCCATCGATCTGCTAAAGAAAATACGCACGTGGGCAGAGAAATGACACAACTTGTCTCATCACCTTTCACTTGGATGCAACCAATTGGCGTAGAATAGGAGTAGTCAAAACTCTCTTGGTCGTGCAATGATCCAATATTCGTTTCATTCGACATTTGAGGCACAGATTCCCCACTATCACTCCAACCGGTCAAGTCAAATGCACTAGAGGTTGAGTCCAAACTTGCTTCACGCAATGCTGACCATCCTTCTAGGTTGGCCCATGCTTGGGTCCCGCCATTTCCGTCACGAACACTAAGTGTTCCATCTGAGTCCATATAGAGATCTTCGATTTCGCCGATTTCATGAGGTATTGCCAAATCGATACCATCTGTGCTGAAAGGATCTACAACACGACACCGGTGGTTATGAGGCTCGCAGATTATCGCCAGGGCCATTCTATCATCTTCGCCAACTTTGATGCTTATTTTACGGAAAAGTTTAATCTTCGCCTGTCCAATTGCTCGTTTATGCAAACACAAGCCCGTGGAATGATCCCAGGTACACATTACTCCAGCTTCATCGATACTTACAACTGCCTTGCCGACTCGTACAAGCAACACGATTGCAGCATCATGTCCAGAGCAGTAGTTAACCGCACCTGACCTCCCCACGCGACTAGCTGCACTCTCGTTCAGAGACCATCGAACAATTCCACCGTCTTTTGCGCCTGTCCAAGCCCAATATTCAGGTGTTTCGCCGCAATCATTCACCGTCTCACGGTCGGAAGTGCTGGCTTGTGCCTGTGCTCTGGTCTCACTCACGTCGTCGTTCGCGACATCCAAGTACACGGCAGTGACGAAGTGTACAAATGGTACGTCTCCCCAAGCCACGATCGCATGTTCCCGCATGACGCGCCTCACTGTGGAACAGCGAGGGCTGCAACCGCGCACCCAAAATCTTCATTTGGCCACCCTTGAGCGAGCCAACTCGCAACAGAGCCTCACCATGATAACGAGCACGTTGGCTTGGAACCGAACTTTACGTACACCACCGTGCTCGCGTTCGACGAACATTGGTCGCGAACTGCGTGCGCGTTCGTCGATAAGTTTCAACGGGCACCAGACCCGAGGTACGTTGACGGCGGGGAATTACACGCTTAGACGCGATCGAGGAAGGAAGACAAACGATGCAGGCGGGTCAAACATCGTGAAAGCATTAGTGCAAATCGATCTTGGCCCTTCAGTAGTCCTTGGATCGTCACTTATGGTAAGCGCCATCGCGTTGTATCAAGTGCGAGCATCACGGCCAGAGGTGTCAAGAGATAAAGATGTATTCTTTAGCTCTATAGGTTTGTTGTGCGGGGGAATTTTGATCTTTCAAGGTTGGCGATTAGATCCGCTGATGTTGTTCGGGCAATTACTCACAACGGCGACCGCTGTGGCGTTCGCGACGGAGACAATATCTTTGAGACAGGAGCTCCTTGACACGGAGGTTTTGGGGGGTAACTCTGCCAGGGCTAGACCAGGACGGGGACGAGGTGGACGAAGGTCTGGTCGGACGCGCTCACTACCACAGGTTGTTGATCGAGAGATACCCAGAGTAGATTACGCTCGTCCTGGATATTTGGCTGACAACTCATTTGACTCTGACGAACAATACACGAGTACAAGAGATTACGACCGAACAAATGAATCTATCAGTTTCAATCGCAGCTCCACCGACTCGTATCTTGGCGACGATGGCGATGATTATCGTACAAGTAGTGAGGTCTCAGACACGGATGATGCTGATAGCCCCTACCAGGATGGTTTCCGGGCAACCGCCGGCAACCCGGCCCCGAATCCAAACCTTCCCCGTCCGTCCAGCAAAAACTGGCAAGACGATGCGTGGGATTTCGAATAACATTTGGGAGAATGTCTTGATGTAAAGAGGCGTAATTTGTAATACTTGTACAAGTAGGTATCGTTTAGTCGGGTACATCCCCTTACTTCCAGTGGAATCGACCATCCCCTAACCCTAAGCTGAGCCCTAAGCATCCTGACTTTTTGGGCGAACCGTAACCCGTTTTTCTAAACAAGCGGTTATGACTCAAGAGGGGGGACTCGGGGGTGAAAAATGTCGCACCCTGGGTGCAGTGCTTTCGCTAGCGAAACTGTTTGTGGCGACCGTCGCGCGACGCGCCGGAATCTGGGCGTGAAAGTTAGCGTACATGCGTGAAAAATGTTAAAGTGTGCTTCCAGGAAATTTTATCGTAAATGAAGTAGCGACGGCGCTGCTATCACCCAAATTGTTAAATAATGTCAACATTGAAACCAACGCTTCAGAGCGTCGATCGGGGACGAGAAAAGTTGAAACTACGTGCAGTCGACGTAAAAATGTTTGTTTCACGTGATTCGATCGCGTTTGTCTCGCAACGCGCCGCAGCGGTGCCTGCAGATCCCGAGGGTACAAATTTTTGAGTTGTGATTTTCATTTCTTGAGTCGTGACTCGCCGGTATTGATATTTTGTCCCCTCGGCGCGCGACTCTTCCCGTTCTTTCCACCAGTCATCCGAACGTGGAGATCCAGAAAGTTGGCTTTTTGAGGTACGCTCGACGGTTTGTGAACGGTGAGACGAAAACCAACCAAGGAGTCGCGGATAAGGAGGGAAGATCCGCTTCTGCACACTCGCGCGCGTCCTTGGCAGCCATGGGCGCGCCTGTGAGCGGCACGATCGTCGAATCAAAAAATTTCCCAGAAGATTTGAGCGTGCTCGTCGTCGATGACGACTTGCTATGCTTGAAAGTAGTGGAGAAAATGCTGAAGACGTGCAAGTACAAAGGTGAGTCGGGGATCGAATCGTGCGGTTTGATGACGTACGGTACAGGCGGATAGAGCACGATCTCGTGCTCGAGCGTCCGTTGGGCTTTGTACGAATTTGTTTGGATGTCGTCCTTGGCCATCATGCGTCAAACCTGATCGAGCGAGCGCCACGCCACGCGTTCTGTGCGAAAGGACCGCGATTCGCGACCCCTCTTGGATGAGGTTCTAGTCTGTCTGCTGAGTGAAACGTGAAGCAAGCTTTTCGCCACTTTACGTGCGAGTATAATAGAGGAAATGAAGATACTGTGACTGACTTACATCTATTTCATTGCTTACAGTGACCGCGTGCTCGAACGCCGAATCTGCTCTCAAAATTCTTCGGTCCAAGAAAACCAAGATAGACATTGTGTTGAGTGACGTACACATGCCAGATATGGATGGTTTTAAACTTTTGGAGATTATCCAATTCGAACTGGCTATACCGGTGTTGATGATGAGCGCAAACTCAGATTCGAGTGTGGTGTTAAGGGGTATCATTCACGGCGCAGTGGATTATTTGTTGAAGCCGGTGCGTATCGAAGAGCTGCGCAATATATGGCAGCACATAGTCCGGCGCGACTACTCTTCGGCAAAGAGCTCTGGATCGGACGAGGCGACTACTTCATCTCCGAACAAACGTTCGAAACTTTCGAACTCGAAAAGTGATGAAATTGATCGATCCATGAACGAAGCTGCTTCTAGCAAGCGTAAGAAACCGGCGAAGAAGAGCGGTAAGACGGGCAAAGAGTCAGAGAAGAGGGAAGAGAGCGTGGAGAAGAAGGGTGGCGAAGGTGCTGGCGTGAAGAAACCTCGTGTCGTATGGAGTCCGGAACTTCACGCTCAGTTTGTGACGGCGGTAAACCAGCTCGGTATCGATAAAGCTGTACCCAAACGTATTTTAGACCTCATGGGAGTTCAGGGCCTTACGAGAGAGAATGTAGCAAGTCATCTGCAAAAGTACAGGTTATACCTCAAACGCTTACAGGGGACTGAGAATGATGGACGAAATGATGCAAATGCAGCTCGGCACGCCTCTAATGACTGCATGCCTCAATCACGTCCGAAAGATGTGCCTGAGAACAGTATGAAGGCAGCTGCAGAGGCCTTTTCCACGGATGACACCATTTTCCGCGGTGACGACTTAAGTCTCCCAGGAGACCTTCTTGTTGGAGATGAAGTCGAATACGATGACTCAGGTTTTGATCCCGCTTTACTAACTCCCTTAGATTTAGACAAGGTTGGCAAAGGCGACGGCCTCGGCGCTACAGACCAGATGCTCAATTTTTTCCTTTCTGGAGACTAGCTGTTCACTGTCTGTTGCTCCTGCGAACTATCTATTAGACATGCACGCCTCATCGCCTCCATAGTGCGCTTTTGTGGTCAGTAATTATAGTTTATACACTTACTAGTACACGGTTTGATTACTCGCGGTCCACATAATACGAACGTCCGTTCATCACTCAAGATGTGTCGGAAGTCCCCCTCATTCTGAGACATGCGAACGACGCTTCGAAGAGTTATCACTTCGCGCGTCAATCTCGTGGAAGTAGCATCCCCCTCTGATTTCATGCGCTCTCATT
>Ga0181571_10000414_pt1 | contig 27500 bp, 21 predicted proteins | sample 101ome_17_FD_132440 | JGI IMG/M metagenome (GOLD analysis project Ga0181571, IMG submission 132440) | Coastal salt marsh microbial communities from the Groves Creek Marsh, Skidaway Island, Georgia - 101407AT metaG (megahit assembly) | ecosystem: Environmental > Aquatic > Marine > Intertidal... | reverse complement strand
CATCACATCTACGCTGGAACAACACGAGCTCTTGAAGCTTCTGAGATAGAGTCGCAGAATCCACCTTTGCCTGCATCGATATTTGCTCCTTCGCATAAAGCTGCTTGTCTGAAGCCTCCGCATCTTCCCTCGCACTTTTTAATCTGTCAACCTCTGGGCCGCTGGTACCCGAGAGATCCAGATCTGCGGGACCTCGAAACGTGTATCCGGCTTCCACGGCTCCACTGGTTCCAGTCGTAGTCTCACTGATCGGAGCGCTGATACCCAATGTCACTGGCACGTTCGCAGCAGCTGTTGGCATGTTCACAGCTGGTGGCGTAGCGCCAGCGCCCATCACATCACCACCTTGTGCTCCAAATCCCATATCCATGCCAGAGATGGATGGCAACGACGTGCTCACGCCACCGCTGAATAAATCAGCGTCCAACGCTCCTCTGCTCTGAGGAGCCTGCGCAACTTGTGGTTGCTGTTGCTGCTGCGGCTGCTGCCCCTGTGGCACAGGTGGGAACTGCCCAGGCGGCAAGCTTGACGGCGGCTGGCGCCCCTCGCGAGCTCTCTCGGTGAGATATATCGCGGTCAAAAACTCCTGAAAATTCAGGACTCCGTCTTTATCGGTGTCAGCAAGCGCCCAGATGTCCTTGAGCAGCTCCTTCGGCGCATTCAGGGACAACAGAACTGGCACTAGTTCACTGCCAGAGAGTTTGCCGTCGTGGTCCGCATCCGTCTGTTGGAAAACCTGTTGGTATCTTGCCATGTCCGCAGAGCTCACCGGCGGCCAATCGCCCGACGCCAGACCCTTAACGTCCATCTCGCCCGTCCCTATGCCTCCAATAGTCATCTGAGCACCAGGCGCCGTTGTTAATTGTGCCTGTGGGGCTGCCTGGCCTTGCGCAGGGAACCCTCCACCCACTATCGACGGCGCTTGTTGTGAGCTATCGGTCAAACCTTGCATCATCGGAGCTGGAAACGATGCGAAGCCGCCGGCAATACTGTTCAACAGCGCGGAGTCAAGCTCACCTCCGCTCTGCAGTTTGATTCGAGTTTAGGGAAGATTCAGAATTGGCGCACAACGGTAGGGTGATTGGCGGTTTCCGGGAGGGTCATCGCAGAGAATGTTACATGAAGAGGAGAGGAAATTACCTGTGCAACAGATATGAGCTGCATTGCGGCGTTGAATTGTACTCTCTCGAGGAATCCCCTGGGTGGTTGGTCCGCGAGTTGCCACACCATTCCCAACTTTTCCTGCGACAGTCCAGACCGCCGAAAGAAAGGAATCGCCTCGCCACCACTCACTTTGCCGTCGCCATCTGCATCGGCGAGGGAGAACCAATGCCCGTAGTCCGCCATCGTCGCCGATGTGGCGACGCACTGCTCTCCACTTGATGGCGTTCACTAGCTAGTGCGCGGCTTCCTCCGTTGTCACTCGCGAAGTAGCACCCTGCGCCTCGGGAAAAACACTGATGCAGCCGCGCCTCTGATATCACATACCGTCTGACCGTTGCAGAGTGAGATCTCACAGCTCCTGATAAGATTTATGCTCCACGTGGGGTATTTTTTTCCAAGTGTGGCCAAAGGAACCCTTACACACGCACCTGCGCCCAAGCGGACATGAATGGCTCACAGACGCAGGACAAGCCATCGCAAACTACGCTGGACACCGCGCTGACACCTGGCGTCGTGCTGGATACCAACATCACTCTCACAGGTGAGCTATTTCTTCACAACGACTCCTTCTAAAAAGTTGTACCTTCACCTTCGTAGTGGTTTTCACCGGCCAAACCCAACGCAGAGTGCGAAGAGTGGTTCTGTGTAAATACAAAGCGATCATGGAAAGATACTCGCAATGCCATGATCATGAGCGCATCGATCGGCATCGCGTGCTTGATACTCTTCGGCTTGGTAAGACATCATTGTAAGGTGTACCGAACGCGACTCTTCCACCCAAGAGTGGCAGCTATCCACAGACCACCTCCTCTGCGAGCGACGTGGAACTTGTTTGGCTGGGTGCTTGACGTCGTGAATATCAATCAGCGTACGCTCTACGATACCGCAGGACTCGATGCACTTTACTTTGATAGGTCAAATCTTCTCATGTTGAAGGTCATTGGATTCGTAGCAGTTGTAAACTGCGGAGTCGTTATGCCCGTGAACTACCTGCTTGGCGAAGTGATAACGGAGGAAGCAATTATTGTTGGAAATATGTCGCCTTCGGACAAATTATCGATGACCAACATACCCATCGGATCTGCTCTGATGTGGATTCATGCCGCAGTTGTCGTGCTGACAACCTTTTTTGTTTGCGCTCTGCTCTACGTTGATGCCAACGATTTCAGAGCAGATCGTCACGCATGGCTCGGACATTCCATCCAAGCGCCTCGCTTCGAAGATGAAGAGACTAACCGAAGTACGACCTCATCTGTGGCCACTCAGCCCGCATCTTCGGACGGTGGATCTGGAAGATTAAAGTCTCTTCTTAGTCGGCAACTTTCAAGTCATATTCAGGAGGCTGAGTGCTCGGCATGTGAACACGAGCTGCACGAGGAGAGCAGCGTTGAAGAAAAGTCAGATAATTTCGAAAGGATCCATTCAGAGATGTCAATCTTCCAAAGACAACACGTGTTCGTTCCCGGAATGGTTGGCTCATCAACTGCATCATTGAGATGGGCTGTGAAGGCTCAGCAGTATGCTGTGATAGTCACCAACGTCACCAAATCTACATGTGTGGAGGTCTCAACCTCATTTCGGTCCATGTTTCCTGATGTCATCGCAGCTGTCCCGGTTCTGCACCACGCCATCGTGGACAAGAACCTAGAAAAGCTCGATCAGGCGCAGCTATCTCTCCTGCGTCTAGAGGAGCGCATAAGTACTTCTCGCAACCCTGAATCGGAACGCATGAAAAAGATGCTATCGCGAAGAGAGTTCCTGAAGGAGAAAATAACTTCGACATTTTCTGCCGTCAAGAAGGCGCAGGAGGATTCCAAGCTTGATCCACGAAGTGGCTATTCGTACATCATCTTGTTCAGATCGCAAGCTTCTGCTGCGATAGCCGCACAGACGCTGCTGCAGGATCCAGGTGGCGATCGCGGGTGGAACGTTGCCGCCGCTCCAGCACCGGACGACGTCAACTTCCAATCGTTGTGGCTTGGTCCGGGACAACGGTGGTATCGCTCGATCGTGGCACTTCTCACTGTCGCGTTCATAGTGTCGTTTCCCATCGGTGTATTCACAAGCAGCATGGTTGCCTTAAGTGCAGCTTTATGTTCAAAAGATTCAGAGATATTGAACAGTGAATGGTACTGTGATAATGATGGGGACGGGAAGCAAAGCTTCTTCTTTCGCTTACTTACGGCATGGATACCAAGCTTGCTTCTTGCGACATGGAATGCAGTGGTGGTGCCGTTTGGCTTCGCTTTCGTCGCCTTGTATGAAGGTTCCGAGATAACCCTCAGTGGAATAGATCGGAAAGTGTTTCGATGGTTTTATCTGTATTCCTGTTTGAACGTCCTTGCAGGTGGAATGCTGGCAGGCAGCTTTTTCTCACAGCTGGAGAACATCATTCGGACGCCCTCATCCATTTTCACACTGCTCGGTTACGCTGTGCCCCAATCTTCGGGATTTTTCCTTGCTTACATTTCTACTAATGCATTCATGCTCGAGCCGTTGAGACTCCTTTTGCCCCACGGGGGTGTCTTGCTATGGTTTGCGACGGGATGCGGCAGAAGGTTTGCTTGGAGTGGCAGGATCACTCGAGACATCAGCGCATATTTTTCGCCTCGCTCTCAAAGATATGGGAGCAATTATGGGACGCAGCAGCTGATCTTTCTAATTTGCTTGGTCTTTTCAACTGCATCTCCAGTGATCACGCCCCTCGGCCTTGCTTACTTTCTGCTCGCTTGGTTGGTGTGGCGATATCAACTCTGCTATGTTTTCATCAGGGCTTACGAGAGTGGTGCTTTGCTGTTCCCTGCCCTGTTCAGTAGGATCATAATTTCCTTGCTGCTCTACCAGATGTTCATGTCCTTTTACCTGCTAATCAAGGCGGCGTTCATCCCCGCTTTCGTGCTTTGGATCATCGTTCCGCCATTTCTGTGGAGCTTTCACTCCCACTGCACCAGATGTTTCATGATGAAGTCCGTTTATCTTCCACTTGCAATCGCCAAGGAAATGCCCGTCGCTTCAGTTCCGGTGGACGCTTACTGCGCTCCTCAAATGCATCCCGAATTCAGAGGTTGGGCATCAGAGGTGGGCAAAGCGTGGCAAGGTTATGGACCTTTTGTTCGAAAATATGTCTAGCTTCTCGACTGCTACGATAATCTCTGGTCTATTACTCAAGCTAACATTTAACTTTACTCAGAAGCCTTTTACATCACTTTTTTTTCCCTCCGAAAAACATCCAAACAAACAGGAGCAGTAAGACCGTGAACACCATGCCACCGTACACGAGCATCGCGTCCATGCGTTGTCTTCTATCGATGACGCGAAGCAAAGATGCTGACACGCCGATGCTATTGAGGAGATCCAGCATCTTGTGCTGCGCGCCTTTCAGTCTCTCCTTCTGTTCCCCGAGCGCGCCCAAGACGCTAGCTCCGTGCGCCAACAAGTCGTCCACCATACCTCCAGAACGTTGCAGCGACATCTTGGCACCAGCTTCAGCGTCGTACTGATTGACAAGCAATCTGAACTCGTCGTCCGACGTGACTCTCTGCATGAGTTCCACTCGATCCCTCTCCTCCGCTTGTCTTCTGGTCTCTCTCGACTTGAACCTCTCCAGGGAAACTCGGATTTGGTCGCATTCCTCCACTACCTGCTCCACCTTCCTCTTCCACAGGTCCCTTTTGCTGCTGTTCTCCTGAACCACGAGGATACGCCACTGACTCTCGATCTGGTGCGATATCTTCTGAAGCTCTCGCAGCTTGGCGTGCATATCTCTGGACAGGGAGGTCGAGGTTTGGATGATCCCGCGCGCCTCGGCACCCTCCAATTCCTCCAGGCCCCTGCGGATCTCCATGATCAACCTTCGCGCGACCCCATATAGGTCTTGTAAAGTCGCCATGATTCCCCAATCGACAGGTGCAGCGAGATGGAGGACCACCGATATCCCCACCTCCAGTTGTACACCGTTGGGCGGCTCGCAGTGAACGCCAACGATTTAATATTTTCCTAGGTGGCACTTTTTCCAGTTCGACGCTCCCAGATCTACCAGAGAATTGAGGAGCCCACTTCACGTCGACAGGGCGCGGGGGCGTTGCCCTATCCGCAGCTTGCGACAACACACGATGACTGTGGCGCCGTGTATACGCTGACAGGTGTCGATATTCCCATGCGAGCTCGTTCTTTGGCCTCGCAGGATGCGCTCTCGACGACGGAGACGCTCAGGCTCGTGGTCGAGGCTGAATCGATCGAGCGCGAAGTCTCCATCAGTGTGTTCGGCATGTCCAAGTCGGCGTGCGCCTCCACCGTTGAGCTCGGGTTGAAGAACCTTCCCGGAGTACTATCCGCGAAGGTCTCTCTGCTCACTGAGGCCGCGGATGTGCGCTTTGACGAGCGCACTATCGGGACAGAGAGGATCCTCAAGGCGGTCGAGGAAATGGGCTTCGCGGCGTTGCTGCGGGACGAGCGAGCGACATCCTCGGTCGGAAATCATGTGAGACTTGAGGTGACGGGCATGACGTGCTCAGCATGCAGCGGTGCGGTGGAAGCCGCGTTGCAAGGGATACCGGGTGTGAGCCGAGTTGCGGTATCTCTCACCACAGGCATTGTGATGGTGGAGTTCAAGCACGGGTGCACCGTGCTTCCGGCCACCCTTATCAAGGAGGTGGAGGACGCCGGTTTTGACGCCGAGGAAATCAAAGAAGTAGAAGAGTCCAGCGTACGATTACTCATTGAAGGTATGACGTGCTCGGCGTGCACGGGGGCGGTCGAGCGTGCTCTCACTGAGATGAACGGGGTCGAGGCTGTCTCGGTGTCGCTCCTGCCGGAGGGCTCTGCTGAGGTGCGTTTCAACCCTGATCTCACTGGGCCGCGCGACTTCATCGAGGTCATAGAAGACGCTGGGTTCAACGCAAGGATATCATCGTCGGATAAGCGCGGCGCATCGAACCACGCGGCATCAAATGAGGTAGAGAACTACCGGAGGCTGTTCTGGGCAAGCTTGACATACACTGTGCCGACGTTTCTTATCAACATGGTGTTGCCGCGTTTGCCAGCGTTCATTTGGATGTACCAAGGGTTCATTCAGAAGGTTACCCTGGCTTCGTTTTTGAAATGGGGCTTGGCCACCCCGGTGCAGTTTTCCATCGGATCACGGTTCCACATAGGTGCATACAAGTCACTGAAGAATGGGTCAGCAAACATGGATGTCCTCGTCTCCCTCGCGACCAACGTGGCGTATTTTACAAGCATATACCTCATATTCCATTGTCTGCTGACTGGACACAACTTTGGAAGGGATTTCTTTGAGACGAGCACGATGTTGATCACTTTCATACTCCTTGGCAAGTATTTGGAGTCTGCAGCCAAGAGATCCACATCTGAGGCCATCTCGAAGCTCTTGGACCTCACTCCAAACTCAGCCATCCTTCTCAATGAAGTTCCCGGCATGGATTCTCAGGAATATTCCGAGGAGACGATATCGTCGACTCTGATCCATCGCGGCGATCTACTGAAGGTTTTACCAGGATCTCGCATTGCTGCAGATGGCGTGTTGGTTGAAGGGAACAACGTCCACACGGACGAGTCAATGATTACCGGTGAATCTCTTCCGGTTCTCAAGAAAATTGGAGATGGCCTTGTTGGGGGCACCCTCAACTCGGGAGGCGCATTTATCATGCGTGCCGTGCGAGTGGGTGCGGATGCTTCACTCTCACAGATCATCAAGCTCGTGGAGAACGCGCAGCTGGCAAAAGCACCGATCCAGGCGTTTGCAGATAGGATATCAAACGTTTTTGTCCCTTTCGTTGTTGCAGTTGCGCTGACTACGTGGTTTGTGTGGTATGTTGCTGGCGAGCTTGCTATGTATCCTGATTCATGGCTTCCAGAGGGAGAAACTAAAATGATATTCGCTATCATGTTTGGCATATCAGTCCTGGTTACAGCCTGCCCTTGTGCACTCGGCCTCGCGACTCCAACTGCAGTCATGGTAGGTACTGGCGTGGGAGCAACCAATGGAATCTTGATCAAAGGTGCCGACGGACTTGAGCGTGCAGGTAAAATTACAATTGCAGCGTTTGATAAGACGGGTACGTTGACTGTGGGTCATCCAACTGTGGTAAATTTCAAGGTGTTTCAAAGCGACTTATCAGAGAGTCAGTTTTTACGTGTCGTGGGAGCTGCAGAGTCACAGAGTGAACATCCCATTGCGAGAGCAATTATCAAGTTTGTCCGTTCGAAGCTTTCCGAGGTTCAGGTTGACACACCGGAGGATGTGAGCGATGATGCGTACCTGAACTTACCTAAAGTCGAAGACGTCAACATAGTCCCAGGTGAAGGAATGACTTGTCGCATAGCCGGTAGCGAAGTTATCGTGGGCAACAATAAGCTGCTAAAGGATGCTGAAGTTGACATTCCAAAAGACGTGCTGAGCTACGTAGGGGAGATACAAAGAGATGCACACACGTGTGTACTTGTTGCCATGAACAGACAGGTGGCAGGCTTATTAGCCATCACAGATCCAATCAGGCCCGAGGCTGCGGGCGTCGTTGCAGCGTTGAGTCGCATGGGCGTGCAGAGTCACCTGGTGACAGGTGACAACTGGCAAACCGCGCGAGCAATAGCTGCAGAGTGCGGTATAGTTTCTGTACACGCGGAAGTTTCTCCCGCTGGGAAGGCCGCGAAGATAGAAGAGCTGAAGGCGCCACCTATGAAAAAAACACTCAGCGGTATCGTGAAGGTCGAGCATCGAAATGCTCCGGTTGTTGCCATGGTAGGGGACGGAATCAATGATGCTCCCGCGCTGGCCGCAGCGGATGTTGGCATCGCAATCGGCGCTGGAACAGACATCGCAATCGAAGCCGCAGACTTTGTTCTCATGAGAAGCGATCTCGAGGACGTGGCTGCTGCGATCGACTTATCTCGGAAAACTTTCCGTCAGATACAGTACAACTACATCTGGGCAATGGTTTACAACCTTCTTGCCATACCCATTGCTGCTGGCGTACTGTACCCCAAAACGCGTATTCAGGCCCCGCCATGGGTTGCTGGCGCTGCCATGGCTTTCAGCTCTGTTTCTGTGGTGTGTTCATCGCTTTCACTGCGATACTACACGCGACCAAACCCGGTAATGCGAGGGATTAAAGTCGAGGACACTGGCCAAGAAATGGTGACGATCCAACATTAGAGCTAGCTAGCTAGGAAATACCTTCGTAGGCACGAAGGTAAAAGTTTAATACCTTCGTATCGTTGATCCAACACGTACAAAGGTATGAGAACTCTCATTGCTGTTTTTTGGGCGGCGGTGGCCCGCGAGCCTTTGGGCGCTTTTTAGGCTTGGACTTTTGCCGAAGGTCTAAAAGACCAGCAGGCGGCGTGATCTCCAGCACGCCACGTGCCAGATCGACGACGGGCACAATTTCCTTCACAAATGGGACGAACACATGCTCACTCGGTCCTTTGTTCGTGGCAGGTTTCTCTTCGCTCGCCTCTCCGTCGCTGCTCGGCAGCGGCGGGACAGATATCTTAAGCAGATCATGCTCCCCTGCACCCCGATAGATATCAATCACGACGCCCACGTGCTTCCCGTCTTCCTTCATGATAACCTCACAACCCTCCAACTCGGATGCGTAGAACTCATCGTCACCGTCGCCATTCTGCTCTTCCCGCAGCTGAGGACGGTCCGTCGACGAGACAAAGAGACGCCTGCCAATGAGGGCAGCTGCAGCATTCCTGTCATTCACTCCCTTAATCTTGATTAGGCACTCGACGCGCCCCTGGCTGGTTACTTCACGCCCGCTGACGATCCTAATCTTGGAAACCGAGCCCGGGGCTTTGTCGTATTCCCCACCCACGCCACGGCCCTGCGCCTCGTCCTCCAAGTACTGCGTGTTTGGAGAGAAGAATCTCTCCTCGACGAAGTCAGTGAACGGCATGACACGCACCTCACCCCGCAAGCCGTGAGCGCTGACAACGGCGCCAGTCTGTACGAGCTCCTCCGCATCGAGGTGGGACTCGTTCGAGGCGGCGGCGGCGGTGCGGATCGGCTGACTCCGAAGCGCGCTTCGACGGCCGGCACGGTGAAAAGAGGGCGTTGGCAGTGTCGTCCCGCTTACACACGCTAACATGGATACATGCATCGTGTTCTAGCACTTGACGCGGGCACAGATTGAAGGCACTCGCCGCTCCTGGTGCCAGGTCTGCGCGCTGGGCAAGTGACACTTTGTTCACGAAAAGGCGAAGCGGAGTTCCAGCCTGCCAGCAGACTGGACGTTATCCAGCTGACGTGTCCAGCTGATGGGCACACCACGTTGACCGCCGACACTCACCACGACAGCCCCTGGGCCAACGTGAATATGTCGGCAGAAGGATCTCGTAAGCCGCAGGTGGTCGTCGTCGGCGGCCAATTCGCGGGTAGGCGCGCTGCCAAGCTTCTGCGCCGGGGGGGTCAATTCGGTGTCACGCTCGTCGACGCGAAAAGCTTCTGGGAATACACCCCGGGCGCCCTGCGCTGCCTGGTTGAGCCGAGGGCAACGCGGCGTTTACTTCAGCCTCATCCTCCTGGAACCGTCAATGCTACGGCGGTTGGGTTCGAGAAAACGAAGACGCAGGAAGGGGACGCAGTGAAGGGCGTGAAGCTGAACGATGGGTCGAATCTACGGGCGGACTACGTCGTCCTGGCTACTGGTTCCTCCTACGTCAGCCCAATCAAGGCCGCCAGCGACAAACCGTGCAGCGTGGAGGACAGAAAGAAGAACATAATAGCAGCACACAAAAACCTCGCTTCGGCGCCGAGTGTGCTCATCGTCGGCGGGGGAACCGTAGGAGTCGAGTTGGCTGCTGAGATCGTTGGAGTGTGGGGGAAGTCAAAGAGTGTCACAATCATCACGCCACACAGTCGCCTTCTCGAGAGAATGCCCCCGCGAGCCGGTATGCTCGCTCAGCGCTGGCTCGCTAAAAAGGGAGTGCGCGTCATTCTCAACGATCGCATAGAAGATTGGGGGGGTTCGAAGACTGGCGGCGATCCGGCGCTGAAACCTTCGGGCGGCACGTGGAAACTCCAAACGCGCGGGGGCGAAGAGCTTCACGCGTCGCTGGTGTACCCGTGCATAGGCGGCGCTCCCGCCGCGGGCCCGGCGGAGAAATCGTCTCTGGGATCACGTGGCGAGGTCAATGTGGACGAATCGTTTCGTGTCGAGGGACTTCGTAACGTCTTTGCGGTTGGGGACTGTGCGGGTACGGCAGAGGAGAAGACGGCGTTCACTGCGGACCTGAACGCCACCGCGGTGGCGCACAACATCAGGGCGGCGCATAACGGGAAACGGGTGAAGGAGTATCCGAAAGTTTGCGGGGCTCAATCAGTACCCAGCATCGCCGTCGTGAGCCTCTACAAGTGGAGCGCGGTGATGCAATTCAATAAGCTGGTCGTTGGTGGTCCCGTCCCGGCGCTCGTGAAGTGGTTCATCGAGACCATGCAGGTGCATGCAGCGAAAGAGACGCCAGTGCTGACGGAGCTTTGGGACGTCGTAGAGCAGACCAACGTCTTCTTAGGGGGTTTCATGTTCAAGTAGCTCGTTGCCTTCTGTCTTAGCCATGTCAGCGATTGTTTGTGATGCTATGAGACTTTCACGCGCCAATCCTACCTTCTTCTCTACTGAATATTTTCTCTCGCTGCGAGGTGCATCTCTGCAGCTGTTTTTTTTGATCAACGGAGCGAGCCGCCAACCCTTTCTCCGGAGCACCCTTCAGCATCATGGTGTTCTCCATCTCCAAAGAGCAGCGTGATGATCTTGTCGACCGAATGGCTGATAGCCTAGCAGCCATCGGCTTCCATAACTACGGCCAGACCTTCACGGACACCCGGGCCAAGGCGGAAGAGATTGAGGCGAGGGCTTTCAGCGTCGCCGAAGTGGCCAGCAGCACCACCAAGGAGTCATGGTCCGCCGGGACCGGCGGAGAGCGTCCGATGATAGAGCTAATCAGGCTGTACACAAAAAAAGCAGCTGAGCTTCTCCAAGCTGAGATTATCCGCTGCGGTGAGGATGCGATGGACACCTCCACGGGAGCCGGAGATGCCGTCGGGGACTCCGATCGCTTCGATCTGTCAAGCAAAGATCGCGAGTTTTATACCCAGCAGCGAGCCGAGCAGGTGCTCGCTCCTTTGATGGCGAAAGGAGCGAGCTTCTCCAAGGTGAAGCTCAGCACTAAGAGCTTCGGCATCGACGCTGCGAAGGTGGTGACTAAGGCTTTCGCGAACATCGCCTCAACCCTGAAGGAAGTTGACCTGAGTGACATCATCGCCGGCCGCCCCGAGGAAGAGGCTCTGAAGGCGATGGAGATAATCACTGAAGCCACTTTGTGCGCCAAAATTACCTCAGTGGATCTCAGCGATAATGCCTTTGGCGAAAAGGGTGTCCGCGCGTGCACGAAGATGCTGCAGCAGCAGAGCGGCATCGAGGAGATTTCGTTCATGAACAACGGCATCTCAGAGCAAGCCGCGGCCGCCATCCTGGAGCTCTTGGCGTCTCCTCAGTCCCTTAAGAAGTTCCATCTCGACAAGAACATGACGGGCGATGATGGGACTGCACACGTTGGAAAAATTCTCGAGAAGGCGCCCGGGATGCAGGATTTCAAGATGGCTGGCTCCCGGTTCACCTCCGAGGGTGCAAAGTTCCTCGCCAAGGGTCTTTCAGCAGGCGCGTCGCTCGTGAAGTTGGACCTCACTGATAACAACGTGAACGAGGAAGGTGGCTTTGCCCTGGCTGGTATGCTTTTCAAGCAGCCAAACCTCAAGCACGTGAACCTGGAGGCAACGAGCCTTGGGCCGAAAGCCGCAATACAGGTCTCTCAGGCACTGGCTTCTGGCTGCCCACAGCTGGAGTACCTTAACCTCAACGCCTGTGATATTACTCCGGAGGGAGTACCACAGGTGGCTCAGGCCATCTCGGCCATGAAAAACCTGAAGACGCTCAAAATCTCGGAGAATGAACTCGGAGATCTTGGTGTCGCGCAAATTTGTGTCGCGCTTAAGATGGCTGGCTGTCCAGTTGTGGAGCTGGACGTCAGCACAAACGAGTTGGTGGAGAAGGGTGCTGTTGCGGCTGCTAAGCTGGCAGCCTCCAGGGCGGGCTTCACATCTCTAAACTTGGATGGCAACTATATCTCCGACGAGGGCGTGGAGGAGGTTAAATCGATCATGGAAGGCGCGGGTATCGCCTCGGCCCTGATGCCAATGGAGGAGAACGATGCGGACATGGCTGATGATGTGGATGATGACAACGCGGAGGGCCTGGACAACTTGCTCGCCCACCTGAAGCTGTAGAAACGTGGGGTTCACCGAAGCGGGCGACTGACCATTTCGATCTTAAGGCTGATCTATTTTTTTACCTGATCTAGAAGTAGAGGTAAACGTGATTCTACGTGTCGTAAGTGAGCACGAGATGCTGGCTAGCAAGGTGATGTCGACGTCGAGCCGAGAGATACTCCCAGGTATTCCAAATGATCTGCCACGCTCGCGCACGAACCAGGATACCCACAAATTGAGTTCTGACAGTTCGGATCCTCCCCGTATTCGTCACAAATCACTTCGACGGAGAGTGTCATCGGCGATCTGCCTACCCGGACGGTCCTCTGCCACACCTCCCTCGCAGTGTGATGGAAGCCCAAATGCTCGAAAGGAACCGTCGGGACAACGTCCCGGTCGTGCGTCATTCTCGTGTGGTCCAACGTCGAGTTCCTCAGCGCCTCCGCAAAAGCCGCGTTTCCAACGCGAGGACTTCCAAATGTATACAACTGCACATCGGTCAAATTATAGTTGTACATGAGTTCCGCTGCACACAACGTCGCAAGGGCTCCACCCAGCGAGTGCCCAACCACCAACACCGGTACAACTCCTCGCTCTTTCAAAATGTCCTGCACAGCTTCTGTCACTTGCTTTTGCAGCAGCGAGCGGGTCCACGACCTATAAAATCCGTCGTGAACTCTGGCATCGTCTGGCATGCCTGGAAGGTTGGCTTGAGTTCTCGTTGCCATGAGATTGTGAATCCAGTTCTCCAGGCTACTCCCTATTGTCCCCCGAAAAACAACCATCAACTTCTGAAACTCCGAGGAGTACCCGACGTAACCTTGGAGATTCCAGGCTTCGTCGTAAACCACCGCGTGAGGTTCAAAATTGGCGGTCAGACCAGCGCATCGTGGGCACGTCCAATTACTGATCATCTCGGGAGGACAATAAGCGGCTGCGGCGTACTCAGCCAAGGTGACGCCCTCGCTCGCGTCGAACCATGGACGGGATAAAAAGAGCGAGGAGAACAGGGAGGTGCCGAGAAGCAGTCGAGCGATGGCGGTGAGCACAGGGTGCATCGCCTGGCCTCACTTCCCCCTCGATCGTTCGTGATAAGATCCTTTTCTCTACCGCACAGCCGGAAATGTCATGTTCCGCGCTTTGAAAGGCGCTTCCGTGTGTGAGACGTCAAAGGTCGAGGTTCGAATTTTTTGTTCCCGTCATCGGCCGAAGAAACCCATCCGGTAGGATCCGGTCCGTTGCTTTTTTGCTCGCTCAGCAGCGAGAGTCGAAACTCGGTTCGCAAAAAACAAATTTTGGAGGAAAAAAAGGCCATCTATCAAACAAATGTGCGGAGGTCCCGAAAGTAGTCTATCAAAAGGTTCGAGCACGGGAGATAGCAGACAGCAGACAGCAGACATCGCCTTTGCACGGGTTCAATAGACTACGAAACGCTGGCATTGAGGTGTCAATGATGAGATAGCAAAGAGAAGGCCACCACCCAAGGTTTCCATGAGCTTTGAGCGGACCTGAGGAACAGCCGCCCCATCTTGACCTACAGGAGGCAGTCGAGCAACTAGACCAAGGGAGGGTGCGCTTGACGATGCTTCGACAAGGATCGCCTCTGAAGGTGAACTTGTGGTCTCACAATATCCTGCAATCTCGCGATGGACCGTTTTCTGTCCTTCGGGTCCGTCGATGCCTTGGCAGTGTCGACACGGGCTCCCCAACATCCACTCCTGGAGGAAATGACATCGGTGGGTACGTTGACACCTTCATCAAGCGAGTTGACGAGCATTGGACGTTCATAGCCAAACCAGAACACATGCGAGGCATACTCCAGAACGATCGACACTGCCAACCGACGCATCGAAACCTACCAAAAGGTGAGACCAGCACCACCACGCAGGCAGCCAGAGGGAGAAAAGAAAGTAACCCGGCCTTCTGACACGTTATTTTTCCATACCAAGTCGACGTTTCGACCAAGCTTTACGCGAGTTTCCTCAGAACGATTCCTGAAACCCGAGAGAGACTGACAAGAATAAGCCTTCGCAATCCCACAGATGTCCTTCTTCGTTTTGCTCTGGCGGAAGATGAAAATGGAGAAGCTTGGGTGATTCCAGACTCAAACGCTGTGTATCCTGGTCGTGGAATGCGCGTGTTACCAAGTTATGCGGCACTGGAAATGTGTGCGCAATCTCGAAGTTTCACAAATAGTTTCAAGCGTCCTCACGTACGATTACCACTTGGGATTGAAGGTCTGTTCGTGCTCTTCCCTGAAAATTACCGTCGCGAGCTATGACGATACCTGTTCACTGAACTTCTTCTCATTTCGCGATGCAGATTACGTCGAGGCACAATTGAAACGCCACACTCAACTGGCGCTCGCACAAGCATTATCTGTGGCTTCCTCTGTGAAGCGCATCGGAAGAATAAATCGAACAACACAGAACGCGAAGCAAAGAACTCAACAGTTAACGTCGTTCGTGGCGTTTTTGAGCGAAGCAGTATCGGATTCAATCGCAGAACACGAGAAGGGCTTGCGCACAATCGATACGAGCGAGTTGTGTACGAACGTTTGGCTTCTCAACCAATCCGATCGCATGATTGAAGATTCACCGGGGAATGCCGAGAAATTTTATGTTGGCGAGTGTACCTTTGCGCGATCCTTCCACGCACTCAGCGATGATGAAATTCTAGCGTCAATAGAGCTACCGGAAGCGGAGAGATTTCGACAGTCTCGAAGTAATTACGAAACGCTCAAAGACGCCTTCATGCGGTCGAAGCTGAAAAATGAGAAGTCATCCGATGATGGAAATGATGATAACAATGTTATCGCTGTTGAGGGAGTGTCGAATGACGTGTCGTCGCGCTTATCACAAGCGCAGCTACGATTGAAGTACTTTCGTGAATCACTTGCCAATGCGCCTAGTCGAGGATCTTTGACGATCAAGGAGCGCAGAAGAAGCAAAAGAAACACATAGAAGGGGCTTGCATAACGAAGTTCTCTAACTAAGTAGCTAGCTCTAGTTTGAAGTAGAAAAATAGATATCTGCTAGATCTAGCTAGCGTGATCTGCAAAGCATCTCATGCCAGCCCGCTTGACGAATTGTTACCACTTCCGTAATCTACGTCGTGCCGAAAACTGCATCGAGTAATGTTAAGGAGACATGAACTGAAGTAGCGCTGGGGATATATGTAACGATGATCTATCATTTTTGTTTCTCACATTTTTCAGTCGCCGTTACATCTTAATACGCGGAGACATTATCATTCTTTCTGAATCAAACTCATGTCCCTCTTATTTGTAACCTCTTAAATGTGCATCCTCGCGGACATTCCTTGCCACGCTTCTCTATTGATTGCCATTCCGAAGGTACCTTAGTTCCTTTTTGCCAATTTTGTCAAGAGAGCGACAAGTAGAGCGACATACTTTACGCATTTTAACATCGTAAGACAGGACATATCATATCGTTTGCCTCATCGCTTTCAGTCTCGTGGTCACTGTGTTTTCGCATCTCACCTTCTATTAAGCTAGCCCCTCTTTTGCAGCGATCCGAATGGGTCAGGACCATCGTCAATCTTTCCAAGGGTCTTTTGTTTTGCGTTCTCCGTCGACTCAATCTTGGACATGAATAGAACAAGACGGGCGAAGGCTATATCCATTTATGAAATTCCCGACAGGGTTACTCGATGATTAGATCAAATCTCGAACACGAGTGCTCGTTCTCTTTCCCTTCATCTCGTCGTATCGACATCAATCAAGCAGTTCCGTTCCCCGCCGATATCATCACAGATACTTTTGTGGATAGACGAGCGAAACCAAATAGACTACCTTCGTACCTTCGTACCTTCGCATCCCGTAACTTTTAGCCAGCATCGTGAAAGGTAATCGCCTCACATTATTCCAGAGTCGACTAATAAATCACCATTCCTCCTTTTTATCGCAAATGGTTCATGCTCTTCGTCAAGGGCCAGAAACCGGCACAAGGGTCTTTGGCAACTATGTTTCCGCAGCGTAATGCCATACCACCCGTAACTGGCTGGAACATTTTTTTGATTTTCCGTTTTTTTTCCAAGTATCCCGGACATTTTTGTTGCCTCGACAAAATCATCATGTCAGCATATCCGAGCACGCAGCACGCAAAGCGTCTGGCAAGGGCAGGGCAAGGCGTTCAGTATCGGTGAACCGTGGTGTCGAAAGATAAAACCGACTTTGCTTCGAGCCCCTGCTCTCGCTATCGTCACTCATTGATCCACTTGAGTGTTGTGGAACGGGCCGGGGAATCGAACCGCTTAACGCTAACAACACGCACCTGCTCATTGCTTCTACACTGGGGCCATGGTGTGCTTCGTACTATTCAATAAGAGAGCGGACCTTTCGGACGGGCCTACGTTCGTTGTGCCGAGTGCTGGCAAAGAGGATTTTTGTGGGAGAAACTGTGGGCCGTGCTCTCACGCTTGTCCTCTAACTCAGCTGGTTTGCTGCGCGAGAGATCCAAGCTGCATGGACGCCGAGGATGCTTACGACGCAGACGCGGACAAGGCCATGTTTCTCCGTTGCGCGGTGTTTGGGACACTGTGCTTGCCTATTTTCGCGCTAATCGATGTGGGCATGACTGTTTTGTCCTGCTTTCGACCGAGTTCTTACTCTGGATGTTTCCGCTCACTCCGGTGACGTCGCAGTTGAGCGTTACAAGTATTAAGTGTATCCGATAAGTAATCATTTCAACCCCCTACGTCGTACAAGGAGCGTGCGCCCTGGCATTTTTTGCCCTCGCTCACACGTGTACCTGCTTGTTCATACATCTGTGTGAGTTCCCCCCGAAATATGAAGATTCAGATCTCTTCCCCACCCGTTTATACTAGTGTACACACCCGTTTCGCCGATCCTCCCACTGAAGACTCAGTACAGGAAAGCTGAGGCAGCAAAAATACCCACGAGACCGAATTCGCTGACCAGAGCAGAAGGCGACGACAGTGCGCCGAGAGGGACGATGTCCACGCGGAGCCAACCTTGCACCGCACCACCGACGAAGGCGCCAGCGGAGAGACCGAGGAGGGCGAGGGAGATGGAGCGAGAAAGTGTCAGGTTCTTCTTGCGCAGAAGCCAGACAGAACCCAAGAGAGCGAGTGACAGCTGCAAGCCAGGAGGATTGTCGACACCAGGAGGCTGCGAGACACGGAAAATGAATGAGTGTAAGAATGTGGATGTGAATCATAAACCATAGGAGGCTTGAGGTGCGAGCTTGAGAAACTCACCTGCGAGCAACCCTGTGCAAGAGTCAACGCGGTCAGCACACCCAGGGCGATACCGCACTGCGTGAGGGTCTCGTTGTCCGGAGTTTCAAACGCCGGCCTCGGAGGCAACTTTGTGGTCAAGTCCCGCGCCCATGGTGGAAGATTCTGTTTGACGGTCGCCCCAGGACTCAAAACGTCGGCGTACTTCACCCTGTTGTCTGAGACCTCTCCCTGGCTACGCTTCATGAGGCTCCTCATGAGCACGACATCGTACGCTGCTTCGACCTGCTTGTATGGGGATAGCACATAGCTTAGAAAACGTGACATACATGATGCGATGCAGCATGAACTTTCGGGACCCACGCGGCCTCAGAAGTCCGTGGCGTATGACAACGAGGTTGATCCGACGATTTTGGGAGGTTGTTTGTCACGCGGGAAAGGAGATCGCTTACCTTCTGCAGCTTATCCTCCTGGTTCTCATAGCGCGCGATCATCTGATTCTTCGCCCGGACCATATCCTCAGAGGATGCACTTTCGCTCAGACCGAGAAACTTCAGGGCACCGGCGTAGTCCATGGTGGGGCTCTCGGTGCCATCCGAGGCCCTCACGACGAACATCGAGCCCCTTCCATTTTTTCGGCTGTGGAGCTTGGGCAGCAGGTTGGCCGTCGCGCGCTTTGAACTCACCGGCGAGCGGCCGGATCCGAGCCTAGCGCTCGAGTTCGCCGGCGCACAAGCCACGCGTCCACAGATCACGTTCATGCTCGACGCGGGGGCGTGGTTTGTCAAGCGCACGTGCTCCTGTTTTTTAGCAAACGCGAAAAATATCTGACGTGTGTCAACGAAACGAGACCAAATCAAAATCGGGATCTCGATCTCGTCGAAGCGCACTTTCTCCTGACTCACTAGCTGTGCGATTTTCGCATTTTTCGTCCTTGACCAAATCGCAGTGCAGTGACTGCAGTTGTTCTCGTGGTTCGTGTTTCCTGCTCTGCCTTGTTTTTTGGGCACCAGAATGTTTGGCGCGCCGCCTTGTACTCCCCGGCAAGTAGGCAGCGAGAAGGGGAGTATCGCGCTCGAGGAGAAGATAGCAGCTCGAGGTCGTCTCGTGTTCGACCCTGCGCATCATGAATCACAAGGATGTGAGGAACAAGTATTCCATCTCGAAGCAGGGCCAGCCGGACTGGTGCCACTTCTGCAAATGCTGGGTCCAGACTCACGCGAACGCGAAGAGGATGCACGAGCAGAGCAATCAGCACAAGAAAGCCGTCGAGACGAAGATGCGAGAGATCAGGAAGACCAAGCAAAAGGAGGAGAGGGAGGAAGAGGCCACAAAACGAGCGCTGGCGAGCATAGAGGCAAAAGCTGCGCAGGCCTACCAGGCCGATCTCGCTGGGGGAGCTCGACCTGAGGACACACATGGACCCAAACCGCTAAGCGCGGAGGCTCGTCTCCGGCTGGAACAGGAGAGTGTGAAACATGAACTTGAGGAGGCGATAGCAAAAGAGCTCAAAGCTCGGGCGGAGGCGGAGTACAGAACGCAGCAGGAGATAGGTGAGTGGAAGTTTGACGACAGGTCGTCGTACTATTGGCACGCGAAGTCGTCATGTTACTTTGACCCGAAGACCAAGATGTTCTTCAACACGAAGTCGAACGCCTGGTCCAAGGATGGCCCGGAAAACGCGCCCCCGGTTCCTGGCGATGCGACCGCGTCGGGGCCTGAGCAGGTACCGGAGGAGCAATACCCCCTAGGGCCATTTTCTTCCAAGGCGGCGAAGTCCACCCCAGCCGCGCCAGTCGTCGCCTCTCAAAAGGCTGCCGTTCCTGCGACTCAGGTGAGCAAAGTTGCAGGCTGGACACACGCACCCTCCGGGAGTCAACCCGCGGGCCGAGTTGCCTCGAGCACCAAGCCGACGGGCAAGCCGACAGGCATGACAAGCATGTTCAACCTAGGGTACGGCACAAATCATCCTGCATATGAGGCGGCAAAGGCGAGGTCTCAGGCATCCGCCCAACGGGCAATGGAAAGCGCGGGCGGGCGGACGTTTCAGGCCGCGGACATCAAACAATTAGGAGTAGTGGGCAAAGATGGTGGCGCTGCGAAACGCAAGCGCGTAGAGGGCGAATCCGCCGCGAAGCAGCCCAAGGTTAGCAAAGAAGAGGCGGAGGCGCTGGCCAGACGAGCCGCTGCGCGGGCAAGGGTAGAAGCTCGAACGATGAAATCGTTTGGGTTACAATGATGTTTGTATTAGAGCTTAATTTCAAAATCACCCGTGAACATCTCCTTGACTTGCTTTCGGACCTGGGGAACGCTGTTAGCATCCACCACCATGCAAAGACGCATAGGTTGAAAGCTGTCAACATCGTCATTTTCTCCAAGCTCGCGCGATTTCCATTGGAAGGACATCTTGCTCACCTTGTGGAAGAATTGATCTTCTGGCCTCGGGTAGACCATCTCTGTCGCAGCATCCCTCTTGCGCTTGCCTCCACCCACGCCAGCTGGTTCAGCGTCTTCCTCCAAGAACGTACGCGTGAGCAAGATGTACTTCTTGAACTTGAAAGATTCTCTGAGCTCCTCTGTTGGCTCGTCCTCTGTCGCGTTACTAATCTCGTCGAAGAGTAGGTTTACAAGGGGTTGAGCGGTCTCCTGAGGGACGTTGATTACACGTTCGTTGATAATCAGCCCGACCCCTTCCTCTCCCAGCAGGGCCTCGAACTGGTCTTTCAGGTCCTTCGGGCAGTTCTTCTTGAGATATTCAATGGTCTCCTGCATCCACTTCATTTCCTTTCGGCGCTGCAGGTTCATCACGGACATGACAGCGATGGGATCAACCTCATCTCCCGCACCCTGTGCTTTTAAAACAGTGCCGACGGTGTTCTGAGCGATGATGGCGTCGCACAACTCCGAGCTGTTGAAGAGAGCTCCGTCCAGATAGTTTCCTAGCAGTGCCTTCAGCCCAAGGAAGTCAATTTCCTTTGGGTCCATGAACTCGAAGTCGACCTAAGAGGGACACGGCAGGGTTACAATAGTTTAGAACACGTCTTTTCGATGCTAGGATGTGTGTGTAAACGTTGGCTGCGCCCTCACCAATATCTCCTCATCGCTATCGTCGTCTGACGACCCATCGAGATCCTCTTCGTCCTCCTCTTCCTCGGAGGAGGATTCATCCTCATGGTCATCGTCCACCTCCTTGTCCTCGGCTTCGTCCTTCTCCACGTTCTTCGCTTCCTCGGAAATCTTGGCCTTCTTTGGTGCCATCCTCAACGTCAGAATCGGCGTGCGTGAAGTAACGCCTCCGTTGTGCTCCTGGTTTGTGTGTCGGCCCGCCGCCATATTTTCTCGGAATGTTGTCGGCGGGGGGCAAACGGCTGACTGGCAGACAGGTAGGAACAGGCAGGAAATGAACATTTTTTGGTGAAGTTTGTTGACCTCTTCAAGCCCAGGCTTGCGACAGAGCAGAAACAATGGCGTCGTGAATTTCGATATGTTTACAATTTTTTTTCTCAGACTTTTGAGCTGTCTCCGCACTGCAGCCCTATCCGTGCTTCCCTCAGCGTGAAGCGCCGCTCACTCGTCCGCAGCATCCGCAGCGTCAGCAGTGCCTGCGTCGGTGGTGTCGAAGTTTTTACGAGCCTCCTTGAGTTGCTCGTTCATTTCCAGAAGCTCCATGCAGCGTGCCAACTTCTTCTCATCGTGGCGAATTACGTAGAGCAGGTCCTCCGTCTGCAATTTTCCACGCCTGTTGGCCGCCTCCATGGCCTTCTTAGCGAACTTGGTGAGGTAATCTATGGTCAGCTCCTCAACGAGGTCAACCGTCTCAGGGAGGGGATTCTCAGCATCGCCAAAGCCGTACATCATGTACCTCACTGTGGATCGAAACGCGGTGGTGGGTCGGGTTTGTCAGCGCGATTCTTGGAGCAGTACGAGTACAACAGATAATGTGGTGGCCACACGGAAGATTGACGCGGCAATGTTTGGGAAACTCACAATCTTTGGCCAGACTCCCTTTCCACTTGAATCGTTTCTTGTCCTCCTCCGGTTCCTTCTCCTCAGTGATCTCGGCTTCCTCTGCGGTTCTTTTACCCTGCGTCGAGACGAGTATTGAATTGTCAGTGGAATTGAGTAGAACGCTTTGTAATCATTCGAAGTGGAGAGGTAAGGTCTCGTGCCTTCTCCTTGCCAAGGGCACCCCCCCTACCCCTACCGCGACCTCTTCCGCCTCTACCGCCACCAGGTCCCTTGGGGGGCTTTCCTTTCGGCTTAGGTGCGACATCCCCGCCATCACTGGCCCCTGCGGGAACGATTTCGGATACACCCGGGGTGGACATGCCTCTTGCCTCAACCGTGGATACTACGGCCCCGTGTCGAGTGTTTTGCTGTGTTGTGTTTTTGGGTGATGGGTTGAAACTGATTTTTTGCCTCTCGTCGAGGCTAGCCAGGCACTCAAAGGTGAACGACACGGTTTGGATGGCGACGCAGGCATATCTGTTATTGTACAACACGGCGCAGGTGCGATAAACATCCACTGAAATCGTCCGCAAGGTGACCAACGCATCTCTTACCTTCGTCTCGTTTCGACGCAGGCCCTCGGTTGGTCCGCAGCCCTGGCCACCACTGTTCGCTCAATCGTCGTAAACGGCGGGAGCCTGGCGGCAGTTTACGGAGATTCGGGATGGTTCGTGAGTAAGTACTAGATTCAATCATCCTATCGGGGGAGTCTTCCATGGGCCCAAGACTGATCCTCCCCGCACAAACTCGCAGGAACATTCCAGGTGGCTTCGGTGTTGGAAGTGTTTCATGCAGGTTTGAAGCTCACAAGGACGCCCATGTCTGCTGCACTGATGCAGTGGGCTGGTAGAACGCACGTGCTGATCGCCGTAACACATGTCATACCTCACTTGCAGACGACTGCAGCCGCAGGGATTCTTATCTTGGCGTGGGCTCTCACCGAGGTTATCCGATACCCTTCGTATGCTCTTTCACAGAGCTGCCCCGGATGGCTGAACTGGCTGCGATACACCATCTTTGTCCCGCTCTACCCAATCGGGGCGGCCTCAGAAATGAAGCTAATGTACGATGGAATCCCAACAATGACGGCGAAACAGATGTACAGCATCAGCATGCCGAATGCGTATAACTTTGCATTCGATTATACTTTGTTCGTCAAGGTTGTCCTCATCCTGTACCCTTTCCTGTTCTACCAGCTCTATGCCTACATGTTCGTCCAACGCAAGAAGAAACTCGGTCCATCTACCCGTAAGAAGGAAGACTAGTAGCTATTCATATTAGAAGGTTGCTAAGATTATGTCATAATATCTCCGAACGTCATCCTCGTCGGCGAGTGAGCGCAAGGGACTGTGAGCGTCGTGCCTGCACGTCCCACGATGGTGGGTTTCACGAATTGCAGCGCCTGATTCCAACAACGGCTACTACCAGATGCTCCACATTTCTCAGTCATGGCCGGGTAGGTGCATATATCAGCAAGCCCATCAGTTTCGCCGCTCCGATTCAATGTCAGCGTGAACCAGAACACAACTGCATTCGCACAACCTGCTGCGATTGAATTCACTTGGACGGCTTGCTCTCGGCAGTAGTCAGCAACCGACGACGGATCATCCAGAGGTGCGTCGAAGTCAAAACCGAAAACAGGGAATGGCTCGGTGAGAGGCATGAACTTCACACGATCAAGCCTCACCGAGGTATATTTCTTCACCTCAGGCGGGCGTAAAGTGTCATAAGCAGCCCACCGTCTCGCAGGCGAGTCTTTTGGTGAAGAACTGGAAGGCATGATGATTGGCTCTGGCTGCGGCGGCATGTTGACTACCATGGCCCACACTTTTGCTGCTGCTGGGATTACCATTGCGTTTGGTGTAGCAAGCTCTCGGCGAGCATGCGCGACTGTAGGTATCACACCTTCACCCAGCAGACCATCGTCCAGAACCTCAGATAAAACGACTGTGGGTTGAAGGCCTTCCTTGAAACCCAGATCCGGGACCTTCAGGTTTAGCGACGATCCATGAACAACTGAAACTTTGCCTCCAAAACCATTCGCTTCTAAAACACGCGAGGCGCACTCAGCCATATCACCGACACGCTCGACAGTAACGACCTGTTCCGCACCCGCTCGCGCTGCCATCATCGCGAGTAACCCTGATCCACCGCCGATGTCAACTACACGTTGTCCCCTCAAAACCTTGATTGCCCGGTTGTACGCACTGTTGCGGCGCTCATCGTTGATCATTGGAAAGTGCCAACGTTCGACTGACATGCTCACGACCGAGTTTGTTTGCAAATTGTCGGGGCTGCATTCCGATGATGCAAATGTGAAATGTCCCGTCGATGCGTCGTACCTACCTTTCAATCTCACCGTAGACCCCTCAACAACACTGAGAGGCTTCGGAAGAAAGCTCAACATCTGCCGTCTGCTGGGCTGATCTGCCCCACCAGAGTGCACCTTATCGAACATCGTGCATTCCGTCCACAATGCAATAGCAGTGATTTCCCCGTCGGATGTGACCTCCATTTCAAGCTCGAACGCATCGAACGCAGACGAACGTAGAAGCTCACCTACCGCATTCATTTCTTCCAGTGAGATATTCGTCATGTTGGCAACCTTGGTGACAGCATGACTCTTGATATCCCTCAGTCTGATCAGGTCTACCGGTGCTTCCCCTCTGAATTTGTTGAATGGTGACAGATCAAAGCCCGAAACGTTGCCGAGGGGCGCCCTGACCAGATCGGTCTGAGCCGGGACAGTCAGACCAACAGCACAAATGGAGACAGACTGCGGCAAGACTTTCGCTTCCGCCGCCAAGAGGTTGTCGTATGCATCCTTCAAGTCTTCCAGGGCTGATCCAAGAGTTGCGATATCCTCAACCCCTGGGACGAGAAGGACCTTACCGACAGCTCCCGGTGCATCTTCTGCAGCCTTCCGGTTCGGCTGAAACACAGCCGCACTCGAAGGGAACACTCTCGCGAGACCATCAAGGTTGTTTTCCTTTAGACAAGCTCGAAGAGCTGCAGCGATCGGTCTTCTCGGCTCGAGGATGTTCACGAACCTCGACGCCAGGCCCTCATCGCGAATCACAGAGGCTGCAAATATCGGAACCGATGGCAACTCGCTGGCATTACTGATGACGTACACCGCCCCTGAGGTTTCTCCACAGACTCGCTGGATGGCCTCCCTCCAATGCCTTTCTCGTGCTTCGTTGTTGAGAGGAGCGAAGGCCCAGGATTGCGGTCTGACGAAGGCGTCATACAGCATGTACTGCAGCAGCATCCCTCGCAAACCTCTTTTCCGTGTCGGAACATCCACTTCATCATCTGAAGAACTGGAAATCGCTCGTTCGTGTTCACCCATCCCCTTCCCTTCACGCCGCACGGCGCCTGATGAACTCCCTGTCTGCCTTCAAACTGTGAGCGTCATATGTGTTTCTCGGGTGGCCTGAGACGATCGACGAACGCTGATAACAACGGATGGCCTTTTACCGATTCCCTGGTCGAGCACAACGGAGGAGCGCAACCGTGACTTTCGCGCGACTTCTCCTGGTATTCTCCTCATTTAGTATCATCGCCCAACTCATAAATGGTGCGAATGAATGCGGGGGCAACCCGTAAGAGATAGGCGTCTAGGTTCGCTCGCGAGGTCGGCGAGGAACTTTAAAATTGAGTGATGCTCGTGGGGCGCCCAGCTAGGGAGCTGGCGCTGGCGTTGTTCCTTCTGATTGCCGCTTGGATACATCCGACACATCCCGCCAATACTGAAGTACGTGGTGTCACCTTGGAGAGCATATATCCAGAAGTGGGCACGGCACACAGCTTCACGTCCGTCACGTTGTATGGCGAGGGGAGGGTCAAGAACCTGCCTAATCTTGGCTGCCGATTTGGGGAAGTGGTCAGCACGTATCAGGCTCATGTTCCTGGCCAGACGATCACGTGTCTGACACCCGCTTTGGGACCAGGTTTCGTCATCGTGGGTTATGCGGTCAGGACGGGGACGAAGTACGCGCCGGTAAGGGACGACATCAGCCTCGAGAACGGGGCGAACATGTTTGAGTTTGCGCAACCATGGCGGGTCACGTCGGTGTTCCCCGACGAGACGTACGCGAGCGGGGGTCAGTTGCTGTTCATTCAGGGACAGGATATTAGACCAGAACTGAGATGTGCTTTCGTGGATAACTCTCCGACCGGTGCGACGATTCACTTTGTTTCGTCAACCCTTGTGGTGTGTGAAGCTGAGGAGTTCAAGTCAAAATCCAGTGGTGTGCTCACGCTGCAGCACAACTCACATAACTGTCCTGAAGGACAACAGATCACCGTCAAACATCGTGAGGTACCAATGATCGATTATTCAGGTTTATCCTCGGCAGCGTTCGGAGAGACGATCACGATCACCGCGACAAATCTTAATGCTGCTGCGCCAGTGATGCTGTCATGGCAAGCGCGGTTAGGATGCCAGTTTGGAGGCGTCTGGGTTGCGGTATCAACGCAAAGCGCCGTGAACAAAATCAGTTGCACGATACCAGCATCCACAGCTGGGAAAATTCAGGTTGTTGTGAGTGACCTTCACTCATTTATGCCGCTACCTTTGGAGAATGATACATCCGTAGCTTTGGATGTTCCACCATCCGGCCGCTTCAAGTTAACTTTGAGAGAATCGGCACTCGTCGAGGCAATCGTACCAGCCACGGGAACGCCCAGCCTTCGAAGTAACACGAGAACTATTGATATTTATGGCCGCCACCTTTCGTCGGAAATGACGTCGATTGAGAATCTATGTGCAACTTTAAAGTCGACTTATGATTACGATGTGCACCAAGGTGCAGTTCGGCTGAAATGCTCAGCACTCCTCTTTGATGGGGGGAAGATCCAAACCGGTCACGCATATAGAATCGGTTTCAATTTCGTCAGTATTTTGAGTGGCCCCGGTAACGGTCCAGGCGGGGAGATTCAGTATTTGTTGCAAAACCCTCCGCGCATGCATGGGTCAACTGCGACAAGCGCATACGCAGGTGATGTTCTCATGGTAACTGGCCAAGATTTCGTGGATGTCGCGAGTCCTGTATGGTGTTCCTTCGGTGTCGCGACGCAGAGAGCGCAGATCGTGTCCTCTGCAGTCGCTCGATGCATTATGACCATGGAAGACCATGCGCGTGCGTCCTCCCTTCACCGGTCAGCTTCAGGTTTGCAAGTAAAGCTGGGACTGGGCTTTTTGGAGGCTGCAGAGAGTACCTCCAACCTGATATCGATAACCTCTTGGCTGCAGCCTCATGAAGTTGTCGCTGTGATGCCAGATGTAGGATTTTCGCATGGTGGCACGCTGGTTTCATTTTCGGCCAAGGGAGGAGTCGGTGCTGTTCGATTCCATCCGTTGATATCGTGCAGCTTCGGAACCATTTCGCCAGTTTCTGCTTTTGTTGCAAGCGGGGACACCATGGCTTGTACAAGTCCTGGTGTCGCTCCAGGATCGGTACTGCTAGGCACGCAAGCATCGCGCACGTCGGACACTGCTGTACTTTACAGAGTCATCGACGCAGACTCAATCATTATCACACCACAAACAGTCGTTGCATCTCTAAGTGGAGGGGTTGTAGAATTCTTGGCAACCAGTTCGCAGCCCTTATCACAGATGGGAATCGGCTGTGTCCTTCTCTCCGCAGACCAGAGTCCTACAAAAGCTCGGTATCAGGTTGGTGGAGGCTCACGCTTTTCTTGTACATTGCCAACTACAGTTACAGGTTTCAGCACTTGGGATCTTTCAGTTTTGACATTTGCTGCCGACACCAAGCTAGCTTCCGCCACAACTCAGGGCCCATATTCAAACGTACCT
>Ga0181571_10000413_pt1 | contig 27517 bp, 17 predicted proteins | sample 101ome_17_FD_132440 | JGI IMG/M metagenome (GOLD analysis project Ga0181571, IMG submission 132440) | Coastal salt marsh microbial communities from the Groves Creek Marsh, Skidaway Island, Georgia - 101407AT metaG (megahit assembly) | ecosystem: Environmental > Aquatic > Marine > Intertidal... | reverse complement strand
CGCGCGCCGACGACGGCAACCGAAGAGGAGGAGGAACCCGACGCCGCCGCGAAGGTAATCTTACCCTCGTGACATCTCTAGCTAGCTACTACTCTACTAGACGTCTCATCGCTACGATACTAGGTCAGCTAATTGTGTTCACGTGCCGAACACGCCGAACCACCGCCGGATTCGCGCGTCCTCGTCGTCTCGAAGGGTCCTCGACGAAGAGTCCTCGACGAAGGGTCCGAAGAGCTCCCGCGTGTACCCGTCGCCTTCTCCGCCGGTGAAATGGTCATCGCCGCTCGCCAACGTCCTCGCCAACGCCGCGGCCCACTCCGCCGCGGTGGTCCACGGTACGTCGTCGGTGCCGTCAACCTCCGGCACGGTTCTCGCGTTGGTGCCCGTCCCGGTGGGATCCCTTTGGAGCTCGTGCGTCAGGAGCCAACCCACCGCCCTTCGCATGGGGTGCCATCCGTCGTGTCCTCGTCGCACCTCGCACATGCCCCTCAACAGCGGCTCGAAGCTCCGCGGATCCGGGTGGTTCCTCGTGATCCTAGCCAGGATCCTGACCACGACGTACGCCGCCCACTGGATGGACTCGGAGGGACTGAGGCTCGGCTCGAGGCACGCGCCCATCGATCTCAGCAGGACCGAGGTGTAGTCCTTGCACGGCCCGTCGCCGCCGGGGGGCCACGGCTCCAGCTCGAGCGACGGGGTCGGGTCGAAAACCGAATCCATGGAGAGGTGAGACACGGTCTCCTCCGCGGCGACGCGGAGGATTAGGTCTTCCGCATCTGCGGGAGAGAGCCTGCGCTCCTCGTCGTCCATTTGGTCGTCGGCGGGCACCGTTGTGAGTTCTCGTCCAACTTTTTCTCCTAAGGGGGACTACGAAGTTTCAAATATCGAAGCGTCGCCGCGCCTCTCAAGGGCAGCCAGAGGGGTGACGGTCACCATGACCGACGTGGAGGAGTTCACCGCCCATCTGAAGGACTCCAGAGGTGCGCGCACCGCCCGCACTGCCGAACATTCGCGCCCGCATTACCCATTCGTATCGTCCGAGGGAAAAAGGTTCCTCGGAAGCGTCCCGAAGGCGACCCGTCGCTCACGCCCGCGTCCGCTCGCTCCATCCCTCGATCGCAGGCAATGTGAAGGCCGAGCTCGACCTATTCATCAGCAAGGGCGGCCTGAGGCTCATCAAGACGGACGGTAAAATCCTCGGAGCCTTCCCCTTGCAGCGAATCCAGCAGTGGGGCATCACCCAGCCCGACACGTTCAAGCTCTCGGTGCAGAACGGGGACAAGGTCGTGAGCTTGGTGATTCACAGCGAGCCGAGCGAGGTGAGCGCGATAATCGACTGCCTGGAGCGAAAGGTGGCGCAGATAATCGAGGACGTCCGCGCTGAGGAGGAAGGCCGGCCGCCGCAGGACGTGAGCTCACCACCCCCGCGGGCGAGGACGCCCCGATCGAGAGTGCCTGAACCAGAGCCCCAGCCAGAGCCCGAGCCCGAGCCCGAGCCCGAGCCCGACGAGGTCCGGGACATGGAGCCGGTCCCCGACGACCTTCCCGAGTCGTACAGCGACGACGCGGAGGAGATCGACGACGAGGAGATCGAGCCGGACGTCCCCAGGCCGTTCACTTCCCCAGTCGTGCGGGATGACTTGGACGATTTGGACGACATCGAGGAGATCGAGCTGGAGGTTGGAGGGACCACCAATCAACGGGACCCCGACGACGACCGCGCCCGAAACGCGCACACCGGGTACAGGGTCCCGGACTCGTTCGACGACTCGGACGACGACGTGCAGGTGGAGGTCCTGGACGACGCCGGCGGGTCCTCACCGGGGGGGCCGGGTCGGCGGTCGGTCGGCGGCGGCCGGGGCGGACCATCGGCGAACTGGTTCGCATCCCCCGCGGGCGCCGCGCGAGTGACGGCCGAGGAGGCGGAGGACGACGAGGAAGAGGAGATGATGCGGTCGATGATGGCGACGAGAAACGGCCAGGCTTCAACGACGACGAACGCCGGCAACGACGCGATGCACGACAACGCCAACAGGCTCAGGCCGCTCGGACCCGCCCGTCCTCGACCGGGCGCGCTGGCGCCCCTCGCCTCGCTGAGCGGCAGACTGTCCAACCCGGCGTCACCCGCGCGCCGGCCCATGGCCCCGAACCCCGTAGACGACGACGACGCCGACGACGCGGTGCGTCCCGTGAGCCCGCCGTCGTCCCCACCGCCGGCTTCGCCGCCGGCTTCGCCGCCGCGGCCGACGAGCAAGAGGACTCCCGCGGCGGGGCCGGGGCACTCGCCGGAGAGCCGAGCCGCCGCGTCCGTCGCGGCTGCCGCGGCGAGGGAGATCGGGGAACTCCGCCGGCGCGTCGAGGAGCTGGAAGAGACGGAGCGCGAGCTGTCAAAGGCTAGGTTTCTGGCCAAGGGAGACGCGGACGCTCGCGTCGACGCGGAGAGGCGAGCCGACGCCGCCGAGGCTCGACTCGTAACCGCGGAGGACAAACTCGCCAGGGCAGAGTCAACGGCCGCGCAGGCGGAGTCGAGGGCGAACGAGGCGTGGTCGAGGGCGAACGAGGCGAAGGCCGAGGCGGAGGCTCTGAAGAGGGAGGCGGTGGCGGACAGCGCGGGTGTCGAGGAGGCTTTGGAACGCGAGCTGGCGACGGCGACGTCGCGATCGACCGAGTTGGAACGCGAGTTGGAGTCCGCGAGGGGCGCCGCGAGGGCGGCGGAGGACCGGGCGCGCACCGCAGAGACCAGGGCAGAGACGTCCGACGCGCGAAGGGAGGCGGCGGAGGAGGTGGCGGCGGAGGCCAAGGAGGCTGCGGCGGAGGCCAAGGAGGCTGCGGCGGTGGCAGAGGCCAACTTTGCCGATTTATCCGACGCCGTCGCGCGGCGGGAGGCTGAAATTACCTCGCTCAAGTCGTCAATCGCGTCGAGCGGCGAGGCGTCGACGCGCGCGGCGCGGCTGGAGACGACGCTTCAGCAGGAGAAGGATGCGCGCGCCTCCGTCGAGGGGAAGCTAGCCGCTCTAGAGGCTCAACTGGCGGAGACCCGGGGGAGCTTGGCGGAGGCTGACTCGGCGAGGGTGACGGCCGCGCGGGACGCCGCCGCCGCGGGCGACCGAGCCATGGCCGCCGCGCGCGAGGCAGACGAGGCCAAGGCACGCGCCAACGACGCGGAGGCCAAGCTCAAGGACGCGGAGGCGACGAGGGACGAATCGATCCGGGGGAGGGAGGAGGCTGACGAGAGGGCCGCCGCCGCGGAGGCTACCGCGAAGGAGGCTGACGAGAGGGCCGCCGCCGCCGAGGCTCGCGCCGCCGCCGCGGAAACCTCGCTGAAGGAGAGGGAGGCGGCGCACGCCGAAAACGCGGTGCCCGGGACGGCGACGGAGATTGCCGAGCTCATCGACGACCTCAGGCGAAGGGCCAACGAGGCTGAGCTCGCGCGGAACGAGGCGACCAAACGAGCGGAATCCGCCGAGGCTCAGATCGCCGCCGCGGCTGAGAGGGCGTCCAAGGCTGAGAACCTCGCCAACCAGGTGGACGAGGCTGCGGCGAAGGCGTTGGAGCGCGCGGACGCGGCCGAATCGGCCGTGCACGAGAAGGAGAGGGCCACCAGCGAGATACTCTCCGCGATGGAGGGGGTTTCGGAGCGGGACATGGCCGCCGTGGCCCGAGCCGAGGCTGAGCGAGCGACGGCTGCGGAGACGCGGGTCAGGGCTCTGGAGCAGAGGCTCGCGGTCGCGGCCGAATCTCGCGCGGAGCTCTCGCGGCTCCTCGCCGAGGCCAAGGCTGAGTGCGCGGAGCACAGGGGCGCGGCGGCGGCGGCGACGGATGCGCTCGAGGAGGCGTTTGCGTCGGCGCGAGCGGTGGCGGGTCGGGAGGCGTCGGCGAGGGAGGCTCAGGCGCGGGCGGAGGCGCGGCTGGCCGCGGCGGGAGCCGAGACGGCGGCGGCGGAGGAACGAGCCGCGCGAGCCGACGACCTCGAGATCCGCGCGCAGACCGCGGAGGCTCGTTTGGAGACGCAGGCTCGCGAGGGAGCGAGGGCGGTGGCGCGCGCGCAGGCTGAGGCGAGCGAGTGGCGAGCCAAGGCTCAGCTTCGGGAGAGGGAGCTGGAGGCTGCGCGGGCGTCCGCGGACACCGCCGCGAGCCTCGCGTCCACCTACGTCGTCACGTCCTCGGCGTCCAAGCGCGCGAACGTCCGGGGAACCTCCGAGGCGCGCGACGAGAACGAGAACGCGTACGGACTGCCCCCGCCGCTGCCGCCCTCCGTGCTCTCCGCAAAGAACTCCCCCGCCAAGAAGTTCCACAACATGACCTCGCCCTACGCCAGGCAGTACCACGACTTCTCAACGGAACGCGGCGCGGGGGGTGGTAGGCCGACACCCGCGCTGCTGACCGCCGACTTTCTGGACTCGCTGGGCTCGAGGCTCAGTTCTGTGAGGGAACTGTTGGGATCGGGTCAGGTGCGGGTGGTTCAGAAAGGTAAACCATAATTTGGAAAGACATCCGTATTGTAATGAACACACGACGAAATACCGGATCAAACTATTCATGCAAACTCATTTTCATGACTGAAAACATGTGCGCGACTGTTCGGATTAAAATTTCCGACAGGCCCTAAAAGTGTTCCTGTTGTGAAAAGGGGGCGGAGCGCCTCCGCCGCAACCACTTCGTGTCTCCTCATAGGCCGGCAGTCGGCGCCTTCGGGCCGCAACCCTTTCGGGTATCACACACGTATCGGTTGGACGCGCTCGCGATCCGTTCAGCGAAGGTCAAATCCTCGCGACTCGGCTCAAGTGCGCCGGAACCTCAATCGGTTCGCTGAGCAAAAAAAGCCGGCGGCTGAGATAAATTTGAGTGTTGGGCCAGGTGACGATGAGTGCGATGTCAATGAGCGCGACTTTGGGGGGTGTGGTGGGTGTGCGCCGCGGCGGAGTCCGGCAGCGCGATGCGATGAGCCGCGGCGCGAGGAGTATCAGGGCGTCGAGGGCCCCGATGGTCGCGAGGAAGGGCCGCGCCGGTGTTCAAGTAAGGGCCGCTATCGAGTCCAGGCCCGAGCGCAAGAAGCAGGCGAGCGGGAGCTTCGACTTGGACGACGTCGCCGCGCCGGGATCGACATTCAGCGAGATGGCGGCAACCGGCAAATCCGCCGCGCCCGTCTCCGTCATCGCCCAGCAGGCTGAGCTGGACGTGTCGGCCGCCTTCGAAGAGCCCGGCAGCCCCCTCTCCACCGGCACCGGCACAGCGAAGATGGGCCTCAGGGGCATCAAGGCCAATCGCACCAACATCGGCGCCCTCCTCGGATGCGACAGGGAGCAGTGCGACGTCTCCACCGCCGCGCTGCCCAGGCTCCAGCGGCTGGACAAGGGAAACAAGTATCCCGTGCTCTTCTACGCCCCCGAGATGGAGCCACTCGCGCAGCAAATCGCGGGGGAGGACGTGTGCGGGAGCAGCGTCGAGCTCGGCAGCATCGACTGGCGCACCTTCCCCGACGGGTTCCCCAACCTGTTCGTGAACGATGCGTACGGCGTGCGGGACCGCCACGTGGCGTTCCTCGCATCGTTCCACTCCCCCGAGGTCATCTTCGAGCAGCTCTCCGTCATCTACTCGCTGCCGAAGATGTTCGTGGCGTCGTTCACTCTCATCCTCCCATTCTTCCCCACTGGGACGAGCGAACGCGTGGAGCGCGAGGGCGAGATCGCCACTGCCGTGACCCTCGCCAGGATCCTGAGCAACATTCCCCCGTCGAGGGGCGGGCCGTGCAGCACACTGATCTTCGACATCCACGCGCTGCAGGAGCGGTTCTACTTTGGCGACAACATCCTCCCGTGCTTCGAGTCGGGGATCCCTCTGCTCCTGAACCGCCTGACCCAGTGCGAGGACGCCGACAACATCGTGATCGCCTACCCCGACGAGGGGGCGTGGAAGAGGTTCCACGGCTTCTTCAAGGGGATGGAGGAGGTGGTGTGCACCAAAGTTAGGCAGGGCGACAAGCGGCTGGTGAAGCTCAAGGAGGGCGAGCCCGCGGGGCGGCACGTCATCATCGTGGACGACCTGGTGCAGTCGGGGGGTACCCTGATCGAGTGCCAGAAGCTGCTCTCGAGGCTGGGTGCGGTGAAGGTGAGCGCGTACGTCACGCACGGCGTCTTCCCGGGTAACAGCTGGAAGAAGTTCTGCTCGGGGGGCGGCGGGCAGGGCTTTTACAAGTTTTTCCTCACCGACTCGTGCCCTGGGACTGCGGAGGCTGTGAGGGGGACCGAGCCGTTCGAGATCCTCTCGCTCGCGCGACCAATCGCCGAGGCCCTGCACGTGTGAGGGACGGACACGTTATTATTATTATTTGATCCCCCGTCAACGCGGGTGGATCCTACTAGCTTCCTTCTTTCTGGTTTTGATAATAGAGGGACCGGAGAACACAACGAAATTCAAGCCCGCCTCAAAGTACCATGGCGCAGCAGCCGCGGGCAAGCACCCCACCGCTGGGAGGGCCCGGGGAGGAGGTACAACCTTTCCTGGAGTCCGGTGACGATGCCCACGACGGGGAGCCCCGGTTGCCAATAGATATCCTGATCGATCAGTACCGGACCGGCCGGAGCCCCCACCGTCACAAACACGCTTGCGAGGAGCGGTGGGCGCCCCCGCTCAGTTTGGGGCTGTGGATAGCTCTGTGCGCGGTGGTGGGTCTGGCCGTGCCGCTGAACCATCCCAACGTGTCACCCCACGCTCGTGTCGCGGTGTGGGTTCTGTTCGTCGCCACCGAGGTGTTCCTGGCGCTGACGCACTTCCTCGACCCGGGCATCATCGTGCCGGAGAAGGAAACCGATCCGGTGGTGGCGCGGCTGGAGGAGAGGGAGAAGGAACGGAGAGAATCGGAGGCGGCGGGTAGGACGGGACCCGCGGTCGATGGACTCGGCGCGAGCACGTCGTCGCTCGACGGACCAACCCCGGAGTTGGGAGGCGTCAGGAGGGACCCCGGCACCGGACAGTGGGCGAGGATGCCCTCGAGGATGTCGAACAGCCGGTCCCGGGACGAGTACGACCTCGAGGAGCCCGCCGCGCGCTGGGACTGGTCCAAGTGCGAGCGTTGGTGCCGCACGTGCAAGATATGGCGTCCCCCGCGCGCCGCGCACTGCACCGAGTGCGGCTACTGCGTCAAGCGCTTTGACCACCACTGCGGCGCCGTCGGCAACTGCGTGGGTCGCGATAACCACAGGTGGTTCGTCGCGTTCCTGTGCGCGTGCTCCGCGCTGGTGGTCTTGATGCTGTCGGTTTCGGTGCACAGGCTCAGGGCGGGCGGATGGTTCGTGGGCAGGGGCAGCTGGGAGCGGTTGACGCCGTGGATCCTGTTGGGTTGCGCCATAACTTACGGGTACATGTCCGTGCTCGCGTGCTTCGCGGCGTCGCATGTGTGGATCTTCTGCTGCGACGTGACCACGAAGGAACTGATGCGGCCGACGGGAAGCGAAGGGGACAGGCTGGCGGGAAGGGATCGAAGGCAGGAGGCGTGGCGTCGGCTCTGCGGCGATTGCAACGCGTTCAGGAAGGCGAGCCTGACTAACATCGTTGAAGGTGTTGCGTGTGCCAAGTGCCGGCTGCGATCGGCGACCGTGGAACGCATCAGGGCGAAACTCGGTCAGGGGCGATAGACGGGCCAGGTCGAACGAGAGATTCGATTTCTCAGTGGGCGATGTAGCGTAGTTGAGCAGCATGCGCGCCGACGTACCTTCGCACAAATAAGAGTTAACACTTACCTTCGGTACCTTCAGCACCTTTTATTTTTGGCTGCCAAATGCAGCTGCCAAATGCGAACAACTGAATGAAGGAAAATGCGCCTTATTTGGCCGACGGGCAGGCAGCCTTTGCGTCGCACAGTATCGACACCGGAGCTTAGGCGCCCACGAGAGGAGTCGGCACGAATGCGAATCAGGGTCAGCCTCGTTCCGTCGGAGGAGTTCAACGCGGGAACCGCCGAGGTTGCCTTCGTCAACGTCGAATGCGGGAAGGGAACCCAGATCGTCAGGTGGCTTGCCCACGATGCGGTTCGTCGCATGGAAGAACTCGCCGGCATACCCACCTCCACCCCGTCTCTTGTCCCCCAGGCGGTGAGTGATGCCACCGGGATCATCCTCGACCCCGACACCGTGCTCAAGGAGGTGGCGAAGGACGGGGACTCGGTGCTGGTGCGGTTCGGTCGCGGGCCAGAGGCTTTCACGACCAAGTGGCGGAACCGGCCGACGGCGCGACCCTTCGATTGGGAAGCCATGGACTCCAAGGGCGTGGCGATCCGACCCGACCACGACGCGTGGCTCAAAGACTTGGACCTGTACATGTACGGCGTCGACGACATGGTGGAGGAGATACACGCCAAGACGCACGAGAATGCCAGGGCCGACGATGTGAAAAACGTCAAAGCCGTCATGACCGAGTTCGGCGGCTTCATCCAGGCGGTGTTCAAACTGTACGAGGCGAAAGGGGACGGCGATGACGGTGACGTGGATCGACTCACGCTGGAGCAGTTCCGGATGCTGTGCCGCGACTTCGCCAAGGGTCTGACGAACGAGTACGTTGACGAGTGCTTCAACGCGGTGCTGCCCCACAACATGAAGGGAGCGAGGAAAGGGGCCGTGTCAACCACCGTGGATCTCAACGGATTCTTCGTCGCGATCCTCAAGGTGGCGGCTAAGGTGTTCGGGCCGGAGACTAAGGGCGGGTTCCAGGAGCTCGCGCCCAGGCTCGAGCACTTTGTAAAGAGGGACGCGTTCCCGGTGTTGGCGCCGATTTTCAAGAAGGTTCACGACGAGCTCCGCGGCGCGATCACCCCGGAGGTCATCTCGTTGCTCAAGAGGGCTGAGAGGCTGATGGCCAAGACCCTAGACAGCTGCCAGCTGCGTCGCACGCCGGACACCGCCGGGCACCTGGACGTCAGGTACTTGAGCGTCCACGCGACGCGGTGGGGTATCGTTTCCGAGGACGCCGGCGAAGGGAGGGACGACGTCGTGAGCCTCGAGCAGCTCACCACTTACGTCGTGTACGTCAAGCAGCTCGCCGCCGCCGGGGACGTGGAGAAGTTCACGATCCAGGGAGCGCCGTACGAGGTTGATCAAGGGGAGTTTGAGAGGCTCCTGGTGTCGATGGCGTATTTCACGTACAACACGGCGATGGCGACGGAGGCTAAGCAGAGGGAAGAGGAGAAGAAGGCGAAGGAGGCTGCCGCTGCCGCAGCGCGCGAAGCTGGGGGGTACGAAGACGGCGAGGAGGATGAGGGTATGGATGAAGATGGCGAGGCGGCGGAGGTGACGGAACCCGAGCCGGACGGACCGTCGATCACGTTCCCGGAGTATCTTGGAACATATCTGGACTCCATCTTCGAGAAGGCTGGTGCGCTCGTGGCGATAGAGCCGCCCAAGATAGAGATTTGAACGCGTTTAAGTGAACGTCACACCGATTACAATTAAGCTGACGAGATTCCATCCCGAAGGAGCACCCACGGGAGCTCGGGTGACTTTTGCCCCGGCGCAACCTGCGCGTTGACACGATCAAACGCACCATCTCCCCATGACTGCTCTAGCGTTTTCATCGTCCGTCGCAAGGCTGCCTCCCTCGGGACTCCCCGGAACACGGTCTCCGCATGCGCCACCATCAACGCCTGGCTCACTTCCCTAACCTGAGCGTCCGCAACTCCGGGATTTTCCTCGCAAACCGCACGCTGCACAAGCGTGGCGCTGTCCAAGAATTGAAAGTGACCGGCCCTCACCTCCACCCCCCAGCTCTTTGGGTTGGACTGCTCCAGGAAAGACAGGTAGTTGCTCCCCTTTGGCGCGCAGTCCCCCCCGTACTTACCCCCAACCACCAGCAGCGGGGGTCCACCGTCCTTGGTGTTTCTCATCTTGGCCACCGCAGACGGAAAGCCCTCGCCCAGCGGAGCGTACACGGTGTTGTCAACCGGGTCCAACAGACACGCCGCGCGGACACGTTCGTCCCCGCACGCCTGGAGCATGGATATCTTCCCGCCCCTGGAGTGACCCAGCAGGTACACCCCTCCCTTGGCCGGTGCGGTGACGATGTCGTCGTCCGTTTTGTCCGCGGTGTCCATCGCGCCCCCGTCCCTCACCAGCGGCGCGAGGAGCACATCCGTCCTCGCCCACCCGATCAGGTCGTCCACCATCTGGGCGCTCACCACGTCGTCCAGGGCGTTACCACCCGCCACTCCCACGCCGTCCCTCTTGTTGTACCCCAGCACCACGTACCCCCACGAGCACAGGCGTCGGCAGTAGCTCGCCGTCGCCTCCGAGTCCACCAGGAACCCCGACGTGAACACCGCGAGAGGGTACGGGCCTCGGCTCACCTCCGACAGGGCGCCCCTCGTGGGCCCGGCGACGGGTCTGAGCGGCGCACCGTCCTCGCCCAGTAGCGGGAACATGGCGTCGGGCAGCGGGGGAGGAGCCGACGGAACGTACGCGTCAATCTGCACCAAACAAGCGTCTCCCACGCAGCGAGGGAAACAGCTTATGCAGGTGTGTTCCAGCTTTGGGAGCCTCCTCACGCCGTAGGGACCGCGCACGGTGTAGTCCGGGATGCCGTCGTCCCCCAGCGCGATGGCATCCAGCTCCGTACTGGCTCGAGCGGCGGTCCAACCCTCGGGTCCCTGTCCTGTGCTCAGGCACGCGGTCGCCGAGGCAATCAGGGCATCGCGCCTGCCAAAGCCAAAGCGTTTCTCGTCTGAGGGCTCTTCTTCCTCCCCCTCCGTCGCTCCACGCCCGGAGGACGATGCCGCAGCCCTCGACGTGATGCCGACCCTCTGTGCGCGGCATCGACGCAGCGCGGGGGCCCAACCGCCAGCCGCGGCGGGCGCCGCGAGCGTCGTCCCAAAGGCGCTCATCCGCATTGAAGCTTGGAAAGTTCCTGAATCGCCGATTTCGATTGGCCAGCTCTTGATTCCACGCAGCCAGTCATCAGCGAGCGGTGCCAGGTGCGGTCTGAGAGCCGTCGGCACCGGCAGACTGGGACTTGACGTTTGTGTCAGAGTTGAACGCGAGGATTTGGAAAGTTGGGGCGCTCTCTCCGGGGAAAACACTCTGACAAGGAGCGCCGTCCAAGAGGACGCCCGCGGCGCGCGTAACTTTCGCGTGCGTTTGAAATCATGACCCAGATGAGCCACGCGGTGCGTCGCCTCCCCTCTTCCGAACCCTCAACCCACCCCACTCGCGCGAATTGTCAAACCGCCCTATCTCACGAGAATTACCTCCCCAACCCGTAACAACAGCTCGAGCAGCAGCTCATGGAGTTCATGGTGACCCAGGACAGACGCTCGGCGCAGACTGAGAAGTGTATAAGCGACATGTCCAAGCAGGTAGGCAAGTTGGCCAAGGCGGTGGAGGGTCTGTGCACCGCGCTCGGTCCCGCGATGAGGGACTCCATCAAGAACGAGCTCGGACCTAAAGTGCAGGACATGAAGGACGTAGTCTCTGATGTGAGGCGCGCGGCGGTGGACCTGTCGCAGGCCGCCAGCCTGGTGAGCATGACCAAGCAGATGCAGCAGCAGCCGATGCAGCCGCAGATGATGTCCCCGTCTCCCATGATGGACCGGGGAATGATAGAATACATCGTCCATCAGGCAATGCAAAACGGGGGCGGCGGTGGAGGGATGATGATGGGCGGAGGCATGGGCGGCGCACAGAACACGCAGCAGGGAGGAGGAGGCGGAAATGATGGCATGAGCTGGTCGCAGAGGAAACGCGAGGCGCAGGCCGAACAGACCCCCACGCGTGATCGCGATCTCTCCGAGGGCGGCCTCGCATCTAAGGGCATGATGCCGCATCAGCGCGGCGCTGATTCGAGGGAGGAGGACGAGAGGAAAGCCAGGGAGGCTCGGGAAAGGAAAGACGCCGAGGAAAAGAAACGCAAGCAGGAGGAGGAAACCAAGCGCAGGGAGAAGGAACAGCTGGAGAAGGCCGAGAGGGAGAGGGAGAAGGAGAGCGGCAAGCACAAGAAACCCGTCAATCCCAACGCCCTGTCCGAGGATGAGATGAAGAAGATCCACTCTGCTATTCGATGGAATAAACCTTTGGGGGAACTCGCGACTCTGATCACCAACGCGGACCAGGCCAACTGCACGGACCCGCGGAATGGCAACAGGGCGCTGCACATTGCCGCGCAGAACGGTTTCACCCCTGTGTGCAAGCTGCTCATCGCCAAGGGTGCCGAGGTGAACGCCGTCAATGGCAAGGACAACACCGCGCTTCACATGGCGCTGGGGTACGACTACGACGAGTGCGCCGAATTCCTCTATAGCAGCGGCGCGGACGGCACCATCGTCAACTCCGAGGGACACGCTGCCAAGAACGGTCTGGAGGGAGACAAGGGACCGGACGGGTTCGTCGCGCCCCTAGCCGAGCTGAGGGAGGCGAGGACGCCGGAGGAGAGCCTTAAGGCGCTTGAACGAATCAAGACGGAGGGTCTGGGCAACGACGACAAGGCGGGTTTGGTGCAGTGCGGCATGCTGAAGAAAAAGAATTTCCCGGAGTCGTGGACGCCGCAGGTGCAGGACGCGTTCAAGGATCTCATCATGTCAATGTAAAAAATCGGCGCTGCTCGGTTTCCAACCCGTTTGTTGGAACTCGTCTGTCGTCATGTCATCATCGTCGTCAGTAGTACTTGTCGTGAATCTCCAGGTGCGTGTCTTCTTCTTCTTCCTCCTCCTCCTCCTCTTCCTCCTCATGTGGTATAAGCTCGATCTCACCCGTCGCCTGCATCTCCCTGATGACGGAGTCGGCGAGAACGATGTATCGAGCGAAGGACAGCTTCTGGCCCCTCTCGTCCATTGCCGCTCCAACAGGAGTGTTGGCGAAGTTGAAGACCCGCTCCGTCACATGTGTTACTTCACCGCCATCGCCCGCCAAGGCCAGTATCATGTCTCGGACGTAGCGTCTGACCGCCGTGCTCTCAAACATCCCACCTATCGGGTCGTAGTGGTGTGCTTTGGCGTCATCGTCACCCTCCAATGCGGGCGGAGTCTCCCTCTCCTCCTCCGGTTTGACCTCCTCGAAGGACACGTCGCTCTTATCTTCCTCGTCCTTGTCGTCGCCGAGTGACAGGTTCAGGAGCTGGGCGCTCACGGGCATCGGATCGAGAATCAAAGACGTCGTCTTTCGCGTCGAGTCGAACGGAGCGCCGAGCCAGTGCCTGAGGAGGTGGAAGCATTCGTCGGCGTCGACGGATGAGTCCAGTCTGAAGCGAAAGAGGACCTCTTCTCCGGGCTCCCTGTCAGCGAGGAGCCTAGCCCTGAGCGCGCTGGGTCCCCACACGATTATGACCTGGCGATCGCGAGGAGATCTGGCCACATTCGCTTCACCGCCGCCGGGCGTGGGGTCCATGCGCACGAGCTCCAGCCGTCGAGAGGCGCACGCCACGCTCACCGCAGGGGCGCACCCGAGCGGTCCTTCGGGAGCGTCAAAAAACTCGAGCCAGAGGGTCGCGCCCTCCACGGCCTCCTCCCTACCCCCTCCCCTCCGGGGAAGCAGCGTGCCCGGCCTCGACCAAGACCTCGGGAAGTGTTCGCGGTTCGCATCAGCCTCGGTCGTGGTTGGCGTCATCATGACGCGCCTGGAGGGCACGCCTTCGACTCTGTTCGAGCCACGACTTTCTCGGCCAAGACTCGCCTGAAGTAGTGGTGCAGACAGGACGGGAAAAAGGGCCTCCTCGACACACACCGCCGCGTGCTACCGGAGGTAAAGGCGGTCGACCAACATGCTGTACGTCGTCGGTTTAGGCCTCGGTGACGAGAAGGACATCACCGTTAACGGCCTGGAGGCTGTGAAGCGGTGCGAGCGCGTATACCTGGAGGCGTACACCAGCATCCTGGGGGTGCCCAAGGAGAGGCTGGAGGCTCTGTACGGCCGCGAGGTTGTCGTCGCGGACAGGGAGTTCGTCGAGCAGGGCATCGACGGCATGCTCAACGAGGCGCTCAAGATAGACGTGGCCTTCCTGGTACGTCCAACCCCCTTCGCGATACGTGCGTGGAACCCCGCGGATGAGCCGCCTCATCCGCAAGTCGGCGGCGGCGGCGGAGAAATCCAAATCCAAATCCGCCGCGTTCCCCGTTTCCCCCGTCCCCGAACCGAAACGCTGACCACCCTTTCCTTCCTCCACGGATCGAAACAGGTCGTCGGTGATGCTTTCGCCGCCACGACGCACTCCGACCTGGTACTCAGGGCCAAGGGTTTGGGGTGCAAGGTGAAGCACATCTACAACGCGTCCATCATGAACGCCGTCGCCGGGTGCGGCTTGCAGCTGTACCGGTTCGGTCAGGCGGTGTCCATCTGCTTCTTCACCCGGACGTGGAGGCCGGACTCGTTCTACGACAGGATCAAGGAGAACGCGGACCTCGGCCTTCACACGCTGCTGCTGCTGGACATTCGGGTGAAGGAGCCGAGCGTCGAGGCGCTGTGCCGGGGGAAGAAGGAGTACGAGCCGCCGCGGTTCATGAGCTGCGCCACGTGCGCGAGGCAGATGCTGGAGGTGGAGGACGCGCGGGGCGAGAAGGTGTACGGGCCGGACAGCATGTGCGTCGCGGTGGCGAGGATGGGTCAGGACGACGAGCTCATCAAGTCGTGCACGCTCAAGGAGATGTGCAACATCGACATGGGCGGGCCGCTGCACTCCATGGTGCTGGTGGGCGAGACGCACCCGCTGGAGAACGACATGCTGGCGATGCATAGGGCAAATGATAGCGATTTCCTGCCGGAGGATCAGGTTCCCTCGCAGTACCTCGACGACATGTAGACTGAAAGTGAGTTGATAATACAGTCACGGCGATAATATTCTATGTCCTTCCCCGGAGGCACTCCTGCGTGCATCGCTTGTTGCACTGGTCCTGCCACGCCGGCACGGTGTGCGGCAGACTGCACACGCAGCGCTGGCACGCCTCCGTGCACGCGTCGATGCCCGAGGAGCCGCAGACGGTGACGCACGAGTTCGGGGTTGGATCCTTGGAGAGGTAGCCCAGGCGCTTGATGAGCCTGTCGGAGGCGCACACGCGCTCGCACGCGAAGGACGTCTCGTCGCCCTCGCCCTCTCGCCTTCTCCCATCCTCCTCACGCGCGCCCTTCTTGCGTCGGAAGGTCCTCTGCAGGACCAGCACCCCCAAACCCACCGGACCGGCGATCATCACCGGCTGCACCATTTTTCGTGTGCTAGTTCACCGTTACCTCCACACGATCGTCCTCTCGACGACGAGCGCCGACGTCTAGATCCGCTGTGCGCGCGTGCGACAGCTGGACCGCCACAAGGTTGAACCTTGAGGGTCTTTTACTCGTGCGCTTCCCCGAAAAGGGCGCGCGGCTGCTCTGTGGACGGTGCAAAAATCGCGTCAGCAGGATGGGTCAGTTCAAACGGCAAAATCCCGCCTCGGCCGCCATGATAGAGCTCTGAACAAAATTTCATAATTGGGAGTGAAGCCGTCGTCGCGGTTTTACTATGATTCAACACGTAAACAAGGTCAACACGCTAAGTCGCACCCATCACCACAACAGTCTACAAGATGCCGTTCAGGACGCGCTGGTAGAAATCGTACTGCCTGGTGCACCACGCGTCCATAGAGTCGGATATCAGACCGAGCATGATCTCGACGCACTGCTCCTCGGTGCACTCCATGTTGAACCGCCGCCTGAGGTTCTGCAAAACCTTGGGTCCAGCCTTGAAGCAGGGGCAACCCGACGCGGACATCATCTCCACCAGCTGCACGATGCGCTCGGCGTGCTTCCTCACCGACAGGTAGCCCTGAATGCAGAGTACCTTGTAGTAGTTAAAAGCCTCCGACGCGGCGCCCGTGTCGTCACTGTCCATCACCTCGAGGTACTCGCGAGTGAGCTTGAAGGGCGACGATTCGAAGTTGATACCCCCGGGCGAGGTGGACAGCATGAAGTTGAAGTCGATGTGTATGAGGTGACCGTCGTCGTGCAGCAGGATGTTACCGTTGTGGCGGTCCTTCACCTGCAGGATGTACGTCAGGATGGAGTATCCCGCGAGCGACTCGACAAAGTTCCGCTGCGCCTGCCTGAACCTCGGCTGGCCGGGCGCGCCGAACCTGGCCTCGAAGTGCTGCCTCAGGCTCGTGCCCCGCGGCGCCCTGCTCTTGATGGCGTGAATGGACGGGGCGTCGGTGACGGCCTCGATGAACGCCGACGTGGTACTCTGCGCGATGACCTCGAAGGGACGGATCCAGAGCGGAAGCCCGGATTCGCGGTAAATCTGGTGAAACTGCTGCGTGAGCTGGATGGCCAGGAGCTCCTGCCGGCAGTTGTCTCCAGCCTTGATGATGACGGGCTTGAGCGACCACCCGGGCAGGGTACCGTACGGGCTCGAGGACCGAACCCTCTCCACCTTGTCGCACCACTTCTCCCCCAGGCCACCCGCGCTTCGCTTCCACGGCGACGGGATCTGCGGCGTCGTCGGCGACCCGGGCTCGAGAGGCGCGGGGCGCGACGCATCCGCCGACCGGGGCCGCGTGGGCGTCAGCGCTGGGGGCGCCGCCGTGGCGTCCCTGGCCTCCAGCGGCGCGTGAATCTCGTGGTGGATGGCCTCGGCCATCTCCTCCAGTCCAACTTCGGAGGGTTTGCGCTGGTGCGTCGGGACGCGCGGCGGTCCCCTCCTTCCGGGAGCCGGGTTCTCCACGAAGAGGGTCACGCGAACGTGGCTCCCCTTGGGACTGCCGTTGGGACTGCCGTCGCTGCCGTCCTGGCTCCCCGCGTCGGCGCCGTCGCCCTTGTTCGTCGATCTGTTGCCCGAAAACCACGCGACGCTGTTCCACCGACTGGACGAGTCCCCGCTGCCCGACCGGGAGTGCGCGGGCCCGGAGTGCGAATCGCCCCTCTCCGACATGACCGCCAGGGACACGCGCACGATCTGTTCGTCCCCGCGGTACACCTGCTCCAGCACCCGGTCCACCTTGCGCGAGATGTTCTCGTACGACGGGGTCCTGAGGTGCGTCGGCTTGACGCTCGCCGCGTTGCCGCTGAATATGGAGGTGAACCCGACGCTTGACGCACCCGTGGGCGACACGCCCGTACTGGGGGACATCGACGGCGGGGACCTGGGCGGCAGACCGCGCGAGGACGCGTCATGGGACCTCTGCCTGACGTGACCGGGCCTGTGGTCCGCGCTGAGCTCGTCGATCTCACCCAAGGAGCTCAGGTCCGAGAAGCTGGCCAGCGAGCCGCTCTTGCTTCGAACGTGATGCGGTCTGCCCACGCCGGTGACTGGCAGACCGGGATGCAGCGGCGGGACCGGCGCGGGTGACGTGAACGGGACCGGTACGGGCGGTTTACCCGTGCCCACCTCGAGGGGGGTGGACGGCGAATCCCTGAGGGAACTGAACGACGCGGGTCCAGACGATGGGACGCTCGCCGTGTCATCGTCGATGGCGTGGATCACCTCGAGGAAGACGAGGTAGGGAGCCTTCTCGCGCGAGTTGAGCAGGACAGCCTCCTCCGCGGGAAGCCTGACCACGCGCGCCACGTCGTTCCCCATGGGAAACATCACCCCCGTGCCCTTCGGATGCCCCTCGACCAGCCCGTCGCTGACCCTCCTGATGCCCGCTCGGAGCGCCCCCTGGCGACCCTCCTGCGGCTGCCGCGACAGCTGCGCCGACAAACCACACAGATCCTCGGCCAGCTTGAGGGTCGATATGAACGTGTCCCTCCGCTGCTCCAGTTGCTCCTTGGCGAGCTCCGCGTTCGCCATCACCCCCCGGAGCTGCGCGTCGGCCTCCTCTCGCCGTCGCCTCTCGTCGTCCTCGCCGTCGCCCCCCTTTGCGAAGATCCTGATCTTGTCCAGAGCCTTGCCGAGCGTCTCGAGCGCACCCCCGCCGGCGCCGGGCGCGCCCAACCATCCCCCGTCCTGGTTGTTATCCCCTGCTCCGTCGGCGAAGAGCCGCGCTCGCCTGCTCGGCGACCCGGGCGGCGTGTCCAGTCCCTCCCTCGAGTACTCTGCGCTGCCAAACGACGAAGCCTCCTCCTGCGCAGTCAAGGACCTCCTCGCCCTGTGCGGGCTGATCGGAAGGTCGTCGAGGGTCAGGGCCCTGTCGAGCATGGGCGACAGGCACCTGAACGGCGGCTCCCACTTCCCCGCGAGTGCCGCCTGCTCGCACTGGCCCCTGAGCTCCAGTATGGGCCTCGGGTCATCGGAGTCCCCCGCGGCTGCGTTCAACAGCCAGCAGGTCTTGGTGGCGAGCCGGAGCGAGCGGCCGCAGAGGTCGACGATCATCTGCCTCAGCGCGTCGCTGGGCCTGATGATCTGGAGCATGATAATCTGGCTCAGGTACCTCTTGACCCCGGAGTCCGGCAGCGCGAGCATGCGCCTGCACAGCTGCTCAATCATGGACTCGTCCATCGTCCTCCACAGGTAGGATATGGCGATCCACTCGTCGAAGTGCTCGCTGTCGAAGAACCTCAGGAGCGTCTCGGCCTTGCTCTCGGGGGACGGGAGGTGGGTCAGACCATTGCCCCGAACGCTCTTGATTTGCTCGCTCATCCCGTCAAATCGTCGATGCCCCTGTTCCCCTGCTCAACACTCCATCGCCTAACGTTGACGGGAAGAAAAAACTGTGTTGGAATGTTCTGGCGCCGCGAAAGTTCTCCGACGCCCGCGGAGGCTCGGTCGCGTCGTCGCCTCCGGGTGTGCGCGTGCGATAACCCCTCGGTGACTATCCGAGAAGGTGCGGGTGACTCTCCGAACGCCGTGAGTCCTCCAACCCGTCCTAGCTAGGTCGCGCGCGCGACTGTCCGAGGACGAACCCCAGAGCTTGAGTCCGTTGTCGAGCCGGACATCATCAATAACGTGATTACTTGTCAACGTTCCCCACGAGTGGCGGAGGGGCGACGTCGAGTTTTTGACCGTCGCCCCAGATTCCTTCTCGGGAGATGGTTTTGGCATGTTTTGGCTCGTTTCGCCGTATGGATATCAGTCAAGATAAATAAAATGTATTAACCGTAAACATTACATTCATCCAAACAGATTCACGGTCGGAAAATGCGCGACGAAAATGCGCGGTCTCAAACGAAGGTTTGGGAAAGTCCGGACCGCTTTTCTTGTTGGTGACGCGAGAGGTCCAAGACGAACGAACGTAGCCCCCCTTCCAGTACTTCTCGAGCACACCTTTGTTCGCCACAAGAGCCATGCAAATTTTTGTCAAGACCCGTGAGTACCCGTCCGCCTCGTGACCCCCGCCCCTCTTGCGCGATACCGCGCCCGTCGCGTCGTCACCCCCGTCGTTTCGCTTTTTTGATCCTCGTCACCCCCGATTGGAATTGATTCTTCGCTCACCCGGCCACCCGTCCATCCCCTCTTGACAGTCACCGGCAAGACCATCACCCTCGAGGTGGAGTCGTCCGACACCATCGACAACGTCAAGGCCAAGATCCAGGACAAGGAGGGCATCCCCCCCGACCAGCAGCGCCTGATCTTCGCGGGCAAGCAGCTCGAGGATGGCCGCACCCTCGCGGACTACAACATCCAGAAGGAGTCCACCCTCCACCTCGTGCTCCGCCTCCGCGGCGGCCACTGCCAGGTCCCCTGCGGCATCTTCGACGACCCCGCAATGGTCGCCGAGGTCAAGGAGGCGTGCGCCACCATCCGCAAGGCCATGGTTCAGATCAATGAGCTCCACGCCGCAGGGGGCAGCGCGCAGAACTTCAACCAGATGACGCGCTGGGTCATGACAAAGGAGGAGCACTGCGGGAAGATCATCAAGATCATGAGCGAGTACGCACTGTGCCAGAGAGTTAAGCCCGAGGTCTTCTCCAAACCCGAGGACTACGTCGACGCCCTCAAGGCCCACCACGCGGTGATGCAGTCCGCCATGAAGGCGAAGCAGAATGTGGACGTGGCCGTCGCCGATGCGCTGGAGCACGCCGTGGGAGACATGTCCAAGATGTACCTCAAGGAGTGACTTGCCGCTCCGATGACAGCGTCCAAACTGTGACGCCCAGCCGTTCGCGTCGGGCGTACTTTCCGTAGACACTTGTAATAAGCAGCTGCTAACCCACTGACAGCGATGGACCAAAAGGTCACCTTATGAAAATTCACTTCCTTCGCACCTTTAACATACAACGCATGGCAGCACGGCGTCTCCGGGTGACTGGGTCCGGTCACGACACGAGCCGATCATCACGATGTGGCGGCTCACCGTGATCATCCTCCTTCTCGTCGGATCAGCCCGAGGGGGCGACGGGTCGGAGGGAGGGTTCGCCGACCCGTCGAGCGGCTCCGTTGACTGCGCGGCGGTATACCCCGGCATTGACGAGTCGTGCTGCCGCGCGCTGTCATCCAACGCCAGCTCACACCTGCCGATGGTTCGTCGACCTTTAGCACGGATGGCCTACGCGTCGGGGTCGTCCCTCCCCTACGACGCGGGGCACTACACCACCTGCGTCAACACGGAGGGCGCCGGGTACTTCACGCTCGCGTGGCACGTCGACGGGAGGGATATCCCGGTCGCCGAGCTCGGGCTGTGCCTGCCAGCCGCGTGTTGCAAGGCGGACGTGGAGAGGCTGACGGGGGCGAACTCGAATGACGGCATATCCGCGGGCGCCATCGCGAACGGCACCCAAGAGGCGGTCGCCAAGGCGGAGGCGATGCTTCGTCCATTCGGCACGAGCTTCTGCGCGAGAGCCGGTGCCGACTCGGCGGCGGCGGCGCACTGCAGGGAGTATCGCGCGGTCATCGCCGTCATGGACGCGGCGGCGGCGATGGCGAATGAGTTGGCGAGCGACGACGGAGGCGGCGGCGGGGTCTCCGTGGGACCCTTCACGCTCGGCGAGGACGCGACGGTGCGGCTGCGGGTAGCGTCGTCCGCGGAGGACCGCGTGGGATTCTTCACGAACGCAAAGTCGGGCTGGGCGGCGTTCTTCGCGGTCGTTCTCGTCGCGCTCGTCGCGGTCGCCTTCGTCGGGACGGTGTTAGACGCGTTCGAGACGGCCGGCGGTGAGGCGCGCGATGGGACCGTGTCGGAGCCGCTGTTGGGCGACGGGGAGGATCACGGAGAGGAACCCGAGGAGCTCGTCGACGCCGGGGACGAGGGCGATCGGGACGGGCAGTCGTCTCGGGTTCCAAATCAGGTAGCGGATGGGTTGAAGATGTTCTCCATCCGAAGGAACTGGCCGAAGCTGGTGGCCGCGCCAGCCGAGCCGTCGCCAACGGACTGTCTCAACGGGATGAGGGTTCTATCCATGGTTTGGATCGTCCTTGGACACACGATGATGATGCCCGCGCCCATCAACGGCTTTGATAACCCGGAGGATCTCGTCGCCAAGTTCGGCGCCAGGTCGAAGGTTTGGTTCATGACCGTCATCGGCGGGCAGATCGCGGTTGACAGTTTTTTCTTCTTGGGCGGATTTCTCATTGCGTACCTCGGCGTTCGGGACCTGGAGAAGAGGGGCGGGAAGATACCGTACGGCGCTATGGTTTTGCACCGATACATCAGAATCACCCCGGCTTTCGCGTTTACGATGGTGTTCTATTCGCAGATTGTGTCCAGGATCGGCGATGGACCGTTCTTCGTGAGGTTTCAGCAATCCGTCTTCCGGCGGTGCGACAACGCGAGTTGGGTAACCTCCCTCCTGTACCTCCATAACTTTGTTCCCTTTGATTCGGATCAAGTCTGCATGGGGTGGAGCTGGTACCTCGGCTGCGACATGATATTCTTTGTTATTTCTCCTGCCCTGCTTCTGCTGCATCACCACCGTCCGAAAATAATGTGGACGGTGATGATAGCCGTGGCATTGGCCTCCTCTGTCCTCACGGTGCGCTCACTCATACCCATATCCCTTTCTCTGCCCGCGGATCCGTCCTACGCGATGATTACCGAATTACTTGATCTTATCTTATGAGGTGACTTCCGCCGCCAAGCAACCATCTCTTTCGAGAGTTCGGCCGCTGGTGGAATGAAAGAGGCACTCTCCATGCTGAGACAAGGTCAATGAGCGTTGCGCGGATCTGCAAGCAAAATTTTCGCGTGCTTTGCGTGAACCCTCCTGACTCTCACTCTTGTCTCTTTCAGTTTTGGCTGGTGGTGCACTACGACCTGGGTTGCTACGTGTTCGGTGAATCGTGGCGGGACTACAGCTACTATGCCTACAGCAAGCCCTACACGCGAGTCCCTGCTCATCTGGTCGGGATGGCGTTTGGTTTTGTGAACGAACGGTGGGTCTCTGACCCGGCGATGAGGCCGAACCTCAACCGCGCCGCCGTCAAAACCTGGGGTGCCGCGGCGGTCACCGCGCTGTTTGCGTGCGTTTTGGCGCCGCTGTCCGACTACCGGGACCCCGAAAGTTGGTCGCCCTGGGTCAATGCCACGTTCATCACCCTGTGTCGACCCATGTGGGCTGCGGGCCTCGGCATCATCGCGACCCTGTGCGCCGCGGGTCAGCTCGAAGGTCTCAACGCGTTCTTGGCACACCCGGGTTGGACACCGTTCGCCAGGCTCACGTTTGGCGCGTATCTGATGCACCCAGTCGTCATCAAATGGTTCGCTGGCACTGCGACTAGCAGCTATCACTTCGGATGGCGATATATGATGGCTCACGCACTGTTCAATTCGGCGTTTTCTTTCCTGTTCTCAGGAATCACGTGGCTTTTGGTGGAGCGGCCAGTGATGTCAGCAATCAAGAAAGGCACGAGGGCACGCAGGGACGAGTAACACGAGACGATTCCATTCTTGCGATTTGAATAATCATCAATTCCAAATGTGACAGTCCTAAAACCTGTTTTTGTTGCGGGGCAGAACCCTGCATTCTCCTATTTTTTCCTATTTTTTTGGTGCTCGACTGGCTGGGCCGAGCTTTTGTCTACTGCTGCTTCTAGTTTCCCCGTTTGTTTCCCTGTTCTACGAATATAATACTGTTTTCCGTGTCCTTGTACATACACTGGTTTCTCTCCTTTCCCCGAAAATGAATGAATGTTTGTGAATCAGAATCAAATCACACCATGGATGGGCATCGGGTCCGACTCATGGGGACTCGGAGTCGACACCTCTTCTCGCGAGGGAGCCTCGGTTCTCGGGCGCTTGGCGTCACTCTTACGCTTGGCGAGTTCCTCTTCGCGGGCGCGCTTGCGTTCGAGCTCGAGCTTTTTCTTCTGTTCGCGCTCCTCCATCATCTTTTGGATGCGGAGCTTCTTCTGCTCTTGCTCGAGCTTCTTCTTCTGCTCGCGCTCCTCCCGCTCGCGCTCCCTCGCTTGCTCACGAGCCTCCTGCTCCTCCCGCTTCTCGAGCTCACGCTGAGCCCTGTTGAGGTCCTCACCCATCACCTGACCGAGGGCCGCCGCCTCGTTGACGTCGATCATCATCGTCTTCGTCCCGGTGTCTCTGCTTTTGGACAGGAACGACTTGGCCGACGCCGCACCCGTCTTCTTCGAGCTCGGACCCGAGTCTCGGAAAAATGACGTCGCCGGCTTACGGCTGGGCGGCGCGAACATGGACGTGGACGCCGGGCGGCTGGCCTGAACGGTGGTCTTCGGGGCGACACTTGCGGTCGCTGTGCCGGCGAACCTCTTCTTGGGCTCCCTTCGAGCCCTCGGCGTGAAGTGCCCGTGGGTCGGCGCGGAGGCTTCGCACAGAGGCGCCCCCGCCGCAGCGAGAAGCCGCGGGGAGAGGTACATTTCCTGTTCACGCGCAAAGCGTGGGGGATACCGCGGTTGAATAACCATCGTGGAAGAGAGAGCGAGGCTGGAGGGCGACTATCGTGCGCGCAAACCAGCCCACACGACCAGAGCCGTTCGAGGCGAAACCCGGGGCGAGATTTTCGAAAGAATGAAAGTGGCAATTGTCAGGCATTCACCTCCATAGGTCGGTAATTGTCCGGCGTTCCATCCACCTGAATCTTGTCCCTAATCGACGCGACGGCGTCGGCAACCTTTTCGAGAAAGGAGGAAGAAATGGTTGGACTGTTCAGCTCTCACTCGGGTTCGAAAAATCAAGCCAGTTCCTGCCACGAAGAAGGTAGGGTTTTTTTGGCTACCGCGGAGGGGCGCGATTGGCCTAGTAACTCACCGCAGGAACGTCCTGCTGAAGCTGCTGAAGGTCAAATCTCTCCCTGAGGCCACCCAGAGCCCGTGCGATCAAGCTCACCCACTGGTCTTTGTCGTTGGTCGCGAGATCTACGAGAGTCCGGACCTCCTCCTTCAAAGAGTCCCGCTGACCTTTCCTCATGAAGAGTGTGCCCTGCAAGGCCCCTCGACGAGCCTGGGGCTCGAGCCGAGAGAACTGTTCACATAGAGACCCGAGGACCTCCTTGTTGTACTGAACTCCGGCAAGAGCCGCGCCCCAGGGCTCCGAGAGCAGTCGCTCGACGTTCTTGTCGAGCAGCGTGCTTCCCGCGGAAACTCCCATTATCCCCGTTTTGTTTTCCCGCTCTCCCTTTTCACCCCCCCCCGGAAGTGCTCCCACGTATCCGCGGAAACCCTCCAATAAAGCGGCACCCCTGCCCCTTTATTTAGTGAATCCCTTGTCCCCCGTCACCACCGCAAACGAGCCTACGAACTTCTTCGAGGCGCCGCTTATCGCTGCGGAGCGGGGGAGGACTGAATTCCGCGGGATGAATTCCTCACTTGAGGAAATACGACAATTCCGAGGAGACACGACACAGTTTTGGGGGCTGGCGCGGGTGACAAATCGGGACCGAAGTTTCGCGAGTGGTTCGCGATTTCCGCACGCTGCAGGCGGAAAAAATAAATTTCGCCGGGCCGCGTGTGAGAGGCACACAGAGACGAGAGTGTTGACCCTCTCACTCGCAGCCTCGCCGCTATGGATGACTTTGACCCCACCGTCACCAACTCGCCTAAGTTCCGCCTGATCGCCGTGCAATGCGTGAGTCCCCCGTCCGCCTATCCCACGCCGCGTCTCGTCCCACTGCGCCGGGAGCCGAGCGAGGAAAAAGAGGCACCGTTCTCGATCGTCGGGTGGTTACCCCCGCGGTGCAGCCTCTACGCTTCCTCAACGTTGCAATCGACGGCCCGGCGTGACTTATTCATGCATCGATGCATCTATCACGCGTCGCGCCGGGCCCGAGATCGACCTGACATTTCTCTTCGCGCGCTCCTTTCGCCGACCAAACGTAACACCGTCTCTCTAATCCGCCGTCCACCCCGCAGCTCTTCTCAATCACCGCGTTCGCCGCGATGCTGAGCCAGCGCCACGGCCTAGCCGGGCCCGATGAGATGACCTTGGAGGAGTGCGGCCCACAGGCTTGCGGGTACCAGAAGTTCTCCAACTTCAAGTTCCTCATCGCCGTGTGCATCGTCTACGCCGTCTTTTCTCTCGTCGTGATGGCGGCGTACTTGCTCCAGAGGGTTCCCCCGCCGGTGACGGAGCTCACCGCGTACACCGTCATGAACGTCCTACTCTTCGCCGCGTTCGCGATGTCCGCGACGTCATGCAACATCACCATCGTCGACCCCGTGTACCCGGTGTGCAAGCGGGCCACGTCGGCGAAGGCTTCGATTGCGTTTGCGTTTTTCACGTGGCTGGCGGTGTGCTTCTCGATGCTGTTCACGTACAAGGAGTGGAAGGACACCGACTACCACGTGCCGGGGAGCGGCGCGTACGAGTTTGTGCCTGGCGTGACCTCCGGTTCGTCGCGGTCATCCTACCCGCCGCAGGCCTCGTCGTCCTCGTACGCTTGAGACACAGCGACGCTGACTTTTAGCCAGTTAGCCAAGAACTGTAACTGATTTTTATAGCCGCCGAACACCGCAAACGCCTAAAAATTCTGATGACTGAAAACCAGTTGCACAAATCATCGACCCTGGTTGACCCTGTTTCCTGGTTCGCGATCCCACCCCACACTGTTGGATTTTGAGAGGCCACGAGCGGCTGTGGTTGTCGTGGCTGACTGCAGAGCCGCTCTTTTCGGCGCCGAAACGCCGGATTTTCGACGGTTGAATCGATCGCCTCCGCCCGTGCCCCACTCCTCCGCACGCCTCGCACTTCCCTCCCGAGCTCAATCCGACGACCACGTTCTCGTGTCACCGTCGCTGAAGTACTCACACCACAAGCACGCTCAGGCTCACTCCGAGCGCAGACTACACAGATAAGATGTCCTTCACTGCCGCCTCCACGATGGGTAAGGCGCTCGTCGGCGTCCCCGTCACCCAGACCAAGTCCTTCCGCCAGATGCGCGCCGCCCCCGCCGGCCGCCGCTCCTCCAAGGTGGTCGCCATGGCCGGCGCCGAGACCGCCGTGGCCGTCGCCACCCGCTGGGCCCTCGCCGTGCCCACCATGTACGCGGTCGTGTCCTTCAACGAGTACGTCACTCACCGCTGGTTCCAGCACGCCGAGTTCAACAAGACCGACTGGATGAAGGCGCTGTGGTGCAAGGTGACCGGTGCTGAGGTGGCGCCCAAGTGCGACGGCGGCGGTCACATCGAACATCACGCCGAGACCCTCGACGACATGTCCCTCAAGACTGACCCCAAGTGGCTCAAGTCCGAGCCCGCCAAGATGCTCGAGAACTCCAAGTACCGCGGCACCGCGTTCGAGTACGACATCACCGGCCTGATGGTCATCCAGATGCTCCCCACCTCCATCCCCATCCTCGCGCTCATGGGATTCAGCGCCCCCTCGGGGATGGCCATCATCCTCGGCGCCGTCGCCATCCACGCCGCGGTCTGGAACTCCCTCCACCCTGCGATGCACGGCATGGAGGACATTCCCCTCAGCGAGGGCCTCAACGTCCCCCTCCCGCTGGCCAAGATGCTCCGCAAGACCGGCTACTACAACTGGCTCTACAAGAACCACATGGGCCACCACGTGATGAGCGGCAGGATGAACTACAACGTGTGCTGCCCCGGCATGGACCACATCCTCGGCACCTACTGCCCCGAGGAGGAGTGGTACGCTAAGGCGAGGATGCCCGCGGGGGCTGAGACCCGCGACCCCTACCCGGCTGGCGAGTACAACCGCCGCCTCCAGGAGCGCGCGGAGAAGGGCATGGTGGCTGCCGAGCTCGTCGATGGCGTGGAGCTCGAGCTCGAGCCTGAGCTCGTCAGCGCCTGAACAACAGGTGCATGTGTAGGGGGGGGTTTGCCGCAATTTTGCTTGCCGCTGTATCTTAGACAACGCACAACCAATTCTTGTCCGCCACGGCTTGACGCCGTGCCGTTGACGACTGCTTCGAGTTGATAAATAAATAAGCTTATTCATTCATTGATCGTGATAAGGTGTAATAAATGTTTACTGCTTGGACTTCCACGCGTCGATCCAGGTCTGGGCCTCCTTGGCACGACCCTCGGGGGTGTCGGCAGAGGAGCCACCTGCACCCGAAGAACCCTTCCACGCGTCTATCCACTTCTGCGCGTCCGCGGCGTTGGCCGCGGCGTCGCTAGCACCAACCTTGGGGGCGGCGGGCTTGGCGGCGGGCGCAGCCTCCTTGGCAGCGGGCGCAGCCTCCTTCTTGCCGCCGAAGAGGTTGCCGAAGGGACCCTTGTACTCAACCTTCTTCTCTGCAGGCTTGGCGGCGGGCGCGGGCTTGGCGGCGGG
>Ga0181571_10000410_pt1 | contig 27727 bp, 26 predicted proteins | sample 101ome_17_FD_132440 | JGI IMG/M metagenome (GOLD analysis project Ga0181571, IMG submission 132440) | Coastal salt marsh microbial communities from the Groves Creek Marsh, Skidaway Island, Georgia - 101407AT metaG (megahit assembly) | ecosystem: Environmental > Aquatic > Marine > Intertidal... | reverse complement strand
TTGATGGTTTGACCTTGAGTGATGCCGCAGCATTGGAAATCCCTGCGGCAGATTTGGAGGCTGCGCTAGCTTCCCTGCCAGAGTCTGAAGTCGATGCTCTGCGCGCAGCCGCAGAGCGAATTGAAGCCTACCATCGTCATCAGTTGCAGTCTTCTTGGCGATATACTGAAGCTGATGGCACGGTGCTTGGACAGCAAATTACCGCCATGCAGCGAGTGGGTATTTATGTGCCAGGCGGCAAGGCGACTTATCCTTCGTCGGTGCTTATGAATGCAGTCCCCGCGCGTGTAGCCGGTGTGGATGAAATTATTATGGTCGTGCCTACGCCGCGGGGTGAGGTTAACCCCATGGTGTTGGCTGCTGCAAAAATTGCGGGTGTGAGTCGCGTCTTTCGCATAGGCGGAGCTCAGGCTGTGGCGGCTCTTGCCTATGGCACCGCTACCGTACCCAAAGTGGATAAAATTGTTGGCCCCGGCAATATCTATGTGGCCACGGCTAAGCGCGCTGTGTTTGGTCAGGTGGGGTTAGATATGATTGCTGGCCCATCTGAGATATTAATCGTTTGCGATGGTCAAACCGATCCCGATTGGATTGCCATGGATTTGTTCTCTCAGGCGGAGCATGATGAGGACGCGCAGTCGATTCTGATTACTACGGACGCGGCATTTGTCACACAGGTAGAAGCGAGTATTGATCGTCTGTTGCCGACGATGGAGCGTGCAACTATTATTGAGACGTCGTTAAAAAACCGTGGTGCGATCGTGCTAGTTGACGACATGCAACAGGCTATTGCGCTCACCAATAGAATTGCCCCAGAGCATTTGGAATTGTCGGTGGCTGACGCCGAGAGTTATTTGCCTTTGATTCGACATGCTGGCGCTATTTTTGTCGGCCGCTATACACCGGAGGCATTGGGTGATTACTGCGCTGGCCCCAATCACGTATTGCCGACATCAGGGACGGCTCGTTTTTCATCGCCACTGGGTGTATATGACTTTCAAAAGCGATCTTCTGTCATCCATTGTTCGGCGCAGGGGGCTTCAGAGCTTGCCAAAGTAGCGTCGGTGCTGGCCCGTGGCGAATCGTTAACCGCTCATGCGCGCTCAGCAGAAATGCGTATCTTGGATGAGGAATAACCGGTGTCTAAGTTTTGGTCAAAGCACGTCCATCAATTGCACCCTTATGTTCCGGGTGAGCAGCCCAAAATTGCCAATTTAGTAAAACTTAATACTAATGAGAGTCCCTATGGACCATCACCCAAGGTGATCGAGGTGTTGCGGGCCGAGCTTGACGGTCGCAGTGATGACTTGCGCCTTTATCCAGACCCTACATCGCAAGCTTTGGTGGCCACTATTGCAGAATATTTTGACTTGGAGAATAGTCAGGTATTTGTCGGTAATGGTTCTGACGAAGTGTTAGCGCATGCGTTTAACGCCTTTTTTAAACAGGATAGGCCGCTCCTGTTTCCTGAAATTAGTTACAGCTTTTATCCTGTGTATTGCGGTCTGTACAACGTGGATTACCGAGCGGTTCCGCTGGCGGAAGATTTCAGTATCAATGTGGCTGATTACAGCCAGGCGGGAGGCGTTATTATTCCCAATCCAAACGCCCCAACAGGTATTTTACTGTCGCTGTCTGAAATAGAATCTTTGCTGCAGGCCAATGCCGACTGTGTGGTAATCATCGATGAGGCCTATGTGGATTTTGGTGGAGAGAGTGCCGCGTCGTTGATTAATCAGTATGACAATTTGCTGGTTGTACAAACCTTGTCAAAATCTCGTGCGCTTGCCGGAATGCGGGTAGGTTTTGCCCTAGGACATCCCGACCTGATTGAGGCGTTGGTGAGAGTTAAGGATAGTTTTAATTCTTATCCTATTGACCGCTTAGCGCAATTGGCCGCTATCGCAGCTTTTCAAGATGAGGCGCACTTTAAGGCTTCATGCGAAGCAGTGGTAAGGGACAGAGAGTTGTTGGTTGCTGAGTTACAAGTGCGCGGTTTTAGTGTGTTGCCGTCATCGGCCAATTTTGTATTTGCCACTCATGCACAGGTGCCGGCGGTAGATATTGCGGCTGTTTTGCGCCAGCAAGGTGTTATTGTCAGGCACTTTAACAAACCGCGTATCGACAACTTTTTGCGGATTACGATTGGTACACCGGAGCAAAACCAAGCGCTGTTAAGCGCGCTTGATCATTTGCCCGCTTAGTTGTCGGTAGCGGGTCGCGTACCGACAATAATTTCTGTGTGGTAGGCAATGCCATCTCGGATGTATTCAATATCCACCCCTTGCCCGGGGGTGGTCAGTGCAATGCGGTTGATGGCGGCGCGGGCATCATTGATTAGTCTGCCATTAATGTGTGTTATTACATCTTCTTCTTTCAAGCCTGCCTGCGAGGCGGGGCCTTCTTTGCTTAGGCCAGTAATGAGTAAGCCCTGATTAAGATTTAACGCTTTTAAGTCGCTCGGGCGCAGCTGCTCAACTTCCACTCCCATCCAACCTCTTACTACCCTGCCGTTGAGAATGATTGATTGCATGATATGGGTGGCGGTATCGGCAGGAATAGCGAGTCCTATGCCGTCGCTACTGTCGCTATTAGGGTTAAAGAGGGCAGAGTTTATACCCAGTAGGTGGCCGTCTGTGTCAGTGAGTGCGCCGCCAGAATTTCCGCGGTTAATGGTGGCATCGGTTTGGATATAGTTTTCATACTTAGTCAGCTTTAAATTGTATCGTCCCGTGGCGCTGATAATACCTTGGCTGACACTATGGCCAAAGCCGTAAGGATTTCCAATGGCTAGAACAACATCGCCCACGCGTGCTTGATTAGGGTCGCCGAGCGTAATGGGGATCAGGTTGTTAAGCTCTATCTTTAATACGGCAAGATCGGTATCGGGATCGACGCCAACGACTCTTGCCAATGCTTCGCGACCATCAAATAACATGACCAGAATCTGGTCGGCGCCATTAATGACGTGCAGGTTGGTAAGGATATAACCTTTTGCATCCATAATAATGCCGGAGCCCAGGCTAAGTTCGGTGCGCTCACTTGGAAGGCGCCGTTGTGTTTGGTTGTCTCTGACTTTGGTGGCGGTGTAAATGTTAACAACCGATGGTGTGGCCTTGCTGACTGCGTTGGCGAATGAAATGCGTTCCATGCTTTCAGGTTGGCTGGACTTGGCGGGCAGTCCTACCCAGTGTGGGTATTGCTGAATGATCAATAGAGAAAGTAATGTGCCGCAGACAACCGGCCAAAAATAGCGTTTTAATTTAGACATATTGGCGTGTGACGTCTTCTACAATTGTTGTTAGTCTTTGCACTATAACATAGACAAAACAAAGGAATAGCAGCGAATGTCAGTTCTAGTTAGAGATTTGGTGGCCTACTGTGATGAGCAGCTTAATAGTGCAGCCATCAAAGATTATTGTCCTAACGGTTTGCAGGTTGATGCTTGTGAGCAGGCAAAAATATTGGTGACCGCGGTTACGGCGAGTGAGTTGGCCATTGATCGTGCCATTGAGTTGGGAGCGGATGTACTACTGGTGCATCACGGTTACTTTTGGAAGGGGGAGTCGCAAGTACTCACTGGCATGAAGGGGCGGCGTATTGCTAAGTTGTTGCGCAACAATATTAGCTTGGTGGCGTACCATTTACCTTTGGATTTGCATCCGGTGCTTGGTAATAACGCACAGTTAGGGCACTTATTTGGTTGGGAAAGTTATGCTGCCAGTGAAGATGGTCTCATTTGGATGACTCATTTTGATGACCCACGTTTAGCGTCCGATATTGTGGCAGATATAGGTGCGCTGCTCGAGAGAACGCCATTGCATATTGCTACCGAGGGAGACAGTGTACGTCGCGTGGCATGGTGTACAGGAGCGGCTCATTCCATGCTGGCTAGTGCGGTAGACCTAAAGGCAGATATGTATATTACGGGTGAAATTTCAGAGCCAACGGTCCATAACGCGAGAGAAATGGGGGTTCATTTTGTCGCGGCGGGGCACCACGCTACAGAGCGTTATGGGGTAAAAGCGCTCGGCCAACATCTGAGCGAGCGCTATGATCTGCAGCATCATTTTGTAGATATTGCCAATCCAGTTTAGAACTTTGGAGGGGTTTCTGGTGGTTCTTGGTAGTCCTCGAGGTCTTCTTCCTCTTCGCCTTGAGGGGTAATTTTCTCAAGTCCAAAGTCCTCTTGCAGCATGCCTTTTTCGTTGGGGGACTTTTTGGGAGAGTAGTCGAGCGGTTGTTGAATGTGCTGCAACTCTTCTTCGGTAAGTTCGTCTTCGTTGCGACCACCAATGAGTGATAGGTAGGCGCTAGGATTCATTTGTGCAAGCTGGTGTGCGCCCTGGGCCAAGTGTTGGTGTACACCACGATAGCTTTCATTCAATTCGCTGACGAGTTCGGCGGTCTTGCGAAAGTGTTCGTTGACTTGACTTTGATAGTTGCGCAATTCTGATTGGCTATCTTCAAGGCTTTTTTCAAGTTCTTTGTTCTTTTTGCCAGCAGTATCCTTGCTGTTACTGAAAACCAATCCGGCTATGCCGCCGAGAATGAAGCAGGCTACTGCGGCTAATATAAGCTCATTTAGTTCGTACACTTGGGTTTCCTATATTCCATGATGATGTCACTAAAGTATAGCGCGATGTCAGTGAGTTCACTATAGACTTTAGGCGACAATGCGTTTGGAGTGACCGCAGCCTGCTGATAAAATGAACCGAATTACTCATTTGGACAGTTTCATGATGACCCCCGAGCAGCATTATCGTGCCGATTTACAAAAAGAAGGCTTTCAATACGATCCTGCCCAAGAAATGGCCGTGTCACATCTGCAGCGATTTTGGGAGGAGTTGGTGGCGGCTGAAGAAAGTGATGCCCAGGTTGGTTTCCTGCAGCGGATAGGGCTGAAAAAGCCAACGGTGACCTGCGTACAGGGTCTGTATTTCTGGGGTGGAGTTGGGCGTGGAAAAACTTACTTGATGGATGTGTTTTTTGATTCTCTGCCTTTTGACAGAAAATATAGAACCCATTTTCATCGTTTTATGCAGCGCGTCCACAAGCGTTTAAAGGGGCTGGACGGGCAGAAAAATCCACTTGATATTATTGCTGCTGAACTAGCCGCCGAATACAGGGTAATATGCTTTGATGAATTTTTTGTCTCGGATATCGCCGATGCGATGATACTGGGCGGGCTCTTCCAGCAAATGTTTTCCCGTGGGGTAAGTTTGTTGGCAACGTCGAACATTATCCCGGATAACCTCTATAAAGATGGTCTTCAGCGACAGCGTTTTCTGCCTGCGATTGAGGCGTTGAAGGCAAATACTCGTGTGTTGAATGTCGATGGTGGTGTGGATTACAGGCTTCGTGCTTTGCAGCAAGCTCAATTGTTTTATCATCCCTGTGGAGAAAAGGCAGATGAACAATTGGAAGCGTTTATGCACACGCTCGTGCCTGAGCATGCTCAATGGCGCAGTAATGTGTCATTAGAGGTGGAGGGAAGAGAGATTATTGCCAAGCGTGTTTGCGATGATGTCGTGTGGTTTGACTTTTATGCCCTCTGTGATGGGCCGCGTAGCCAAAATGATTACATTGAATTGGCGCGTGAATTTCATGCGGTCTTTTTGAGTAATGTGCCGCAACTCGGCAGATCTGTTGATGATCAGGCTCGTCGCTTCATAAATTTGGTGGATGAATTTTACGATCGCAACGTAAAACTTATTATTTCTGCTGCTGTGGGGCTGACGGATCTCTACTCAGGTGGTAAACTAGACTTTGAGTTTCAGCGTACGCAGAGTCGTTTGCTGGAGATGCAGTCGACAGAATTTTTAGCGCGACCTCACAAGCCGTAGTACGTCACGGCAAAATTAATTATTTATTGTTAAAGAGTGTTGATCTATGCGAATTCCTCGTGTAGTATTCGCGCTCTTTTTTACCGCAGTGTCTTTGGGGCGAATTTAAATGAAAACCTATAGTGCGAAAGCCGAGTCCGTTCAACGTGACTGGTATGTTGTAGACGCCGAGAATAAGACGTTGGGTCGCCTGGCTAGCGAGATTGCGCACAGATTGCGCGGTAAGCACAAGCCTGAGTACACACCACACGTTGATACTGGTGACTACATTGTTGTTGTTAATGCCGATAAAATTACCGTTACTGGCAATAAAACAAAAGATAAAATGTATCACTTCTCAACCGGTTATATCGGCAACCTGAAGTCATTCTCATTTGATAAATTGTTGGATCGTGCTCCTGAGCGCGTTCTGCAGTTGGCAGTTAAAGGTATGTTGCCACGTAACCCATTGGGTCGTGCAATGTTGAAGAAGCTGAAAGTGTATGCCGGTAACGAGCATCCACATACCGCTCAGCAGCCACAAGAATTGAACATTTAACGGAAGTACGAATATGTCAGCCACACAATACTATGGCACCGGTCGTCGCAAGACCTCTACTGCTCGCGTATTCCTGAAGTCAGGTTCGGGTGAAATCACTGTAAACAAGCGTTCATTGGATCAGTACTTTGGTCGCGAAGTTGCACGTATGATTGTTCGCCAACCTCTTGAGTTGGTCGAAATGATCGACAAATTCGACATCAACGTGACAGTTGCCGGTGGTGGTAGCTTTGGTCAGGCTGGTGCGATTCGCCACGGAATCACTCGCGCTTTGATGGAGTACGATGAAGGTCTACGCGGTTCGTTGCGTAAAGCCGGCTTTGTTACTCGTGACGCTCGTGAAGTTGAGCGTAAGAAAGTTGGTCTACGTAAAGCACGTAAGAAGCCACAATTCTCAAAACGTTAATCCTTCGGATATCGTTTCAAAAGGCGTCCTCGACTGCTTGTCGGGACGCTTTTTTTTTATGTGCGAAAAATTAATAGCTTTTAAAGCAAAATTACCCGCATTTATTGTGGTTTTCTTGTTATAATCGCGCGGTTTTTTTACTATGTCGCCTTTTGGGGCGTTCGTGCCTGTTCGTTATGGCATTTGATACAGATTGGTATTTCCTTTAGGGGGTTTTTCGATGAGCAGTGATGGTGTAAACACCGCAAGACGCCGTTTCTTGGCAACTGCAACTTCGGTTGTTGGTGCTGGTGGTGTGGTTGGCGTTGCCGTTCCTTTTGTAGGTTCTTGGAATCCAAGCGCAAAAGCAAAGGCGGCAGGTGCTCCAGTCAAATTTGACGTGAGCAAGTTAGAAGTTGGTCAGATGGCTGTGGTGGAATGGCGTGGTAAGCCAGTTTACGTGACTCGCCGATCAGAAAGCGATCTAGCTAATCTGGAAAGCCTTGATGTAAATTTAAAAGATCCTGATTCTACTACGTCAGATCAACCCGCTTACATTTCGGGTCGTGAACGTTCTATTCGCCAAGATGTGATGGTAATGGTGGGTCTTTGTACACACTTAGGCTGTGCGCCGAAATTCAAGCCAGAAGTTGACACTGTCCCAACGCCTAATGGTAGTGAGTGGATCGGTGGTTACTTCTGTCCTTGCCACGGTTCAATGTTTGACCTGGCCGGACGTGTATATTCAGGTGTTCCAGCATCAGAAAACCTTGTCGTGCCACCTTACAAGTATGAAACCGATGACATTATCATCATCGGTGTAGATCAGGAGACAGCATAATGAGCAAGATGTTAACCGGTCTCGTAGAGTGGGTTGATGCGCGTTTACCTATCGTACGCGCATGGGATACCCACATGGGCAAGTACTATGCCCCTAAAAACTTCAATTTCTGGTACTACTTTGGTGTATTGTCACTGCTGGTGTTAGTAAATCAGCTGTTAACGGGTATTTGGTTAACAATGAATTACACTCCAAGTGCCGAAGGCGCATTCGCCTCTGTCGAATATATTATGCGTGATGTGGATTACGGTTGGATGTTGCGTTATATGCACTCCACCGGGGCTTCTGCCTTCTTTATCGTAGTCTACTTGCATATGTTCCGTGCTATTTTGTACGGATCGTATCAAAAGCCCCGTGAGCTCATCTGGTTGTTCGGTATGATGATTTTCTTGGCGTTGATGGCTGAGGCTTTCGTGGGTTACGTATTACCATGGGGTCAAATGTCATACTGGGGTGCGCAGGTAATTATTTCACTGTTCTCTGCGATTCCTGTGATTGGCGATCCTTTGGTTGAATGGATTCGTGGTGACTACCTGATTTCTGGTATTACTTTGAACCGTTTCTTTGCTCTGCACGTTGTGGCATTGCCGATAGTATTATTGGCGTTAGTAGTGTTGCACATTTTGGCATTGCACGAAGTGGGTTCAAACAACCCTGATGGCGTCGATATCAAAAAGCATAAAGATGCTGATGGCGTGCCTTTGGATGGTATTAAATTCCACCCTTATTACAGTGTGCACGATATTCAGGCAATCGTTGTTTTCTTGTTTGCCTTCTGTGCCATCATTTTCTTTGCCCCTGAAATGGGTGGTTACTTCCTTGAGTTTGCAAACTTTGAAGTAGCGGATAGCCTTAAGACTCCAGCACACATTGCACCTGTTTGGTACTTTACGCCGTTCTACTCAGTACTGCGTGCTGTTCCTGACAAGTTGCTAGGCTTTATCGCCTTTGGTGCGTCAGTGGTTATTTTGTTCTTGTTGCCATGGTTGGATCGCAGCCCTGTGCGTTCAATTCGCTACAAAGGCACTATGTCAAAAGTGATGATTGTGGTATTCACTGCAGCGTTCATTATTTTGGGTGTGTTAGGTGTTAAGTCGCCCACCCCAGCTCGTACTTTGTTGGCACAAATTTGTACTGTGATTTACTTCGGTTTCTTCCTGTTGATGCCTATTTGGACATCGATCGAGAAAACTAAACCAGTACCATCTCGTGTGACAATGGATGGCGGCATGGGCTTCTGGAAATCAGTGGGTGCCTTCTTCTTGATTATGGCGCTAGCTATTATTCCATTGAAAGCCGTGGGTGCTGAGTCTGAGTACGCTTGTGGAACCATTGAGTGTGACACCTTTGAAGCTAACCTTGATGATAAGGCATCTTTGCAGAGTGGTTTGAATACCTACATGAATTACTGCATGGGCTGCCATAGCTTAGAATACAGCCGCTACATTCGTGTGGCGGATGATTTGGGTATCCCGCACGACATCATGGAGCAGAACATTATTTATGATGACGCCGGTATTGGCTCTCTGATGGATAATGCTATGCCCAAACCATTGGCAAAAAAGTGGTTTGGTGCGGCGCCTCCTGATTTGACATTGGTTGCTCGCGCTCGTAACCCAGAGTGGTTGTACACTTATTTACGTACTTTTTATAAGGATGATTCACGTCCTTATGGTGTGAATAATAAGGTGTTCCCGGCGGTTGGTATGCCTCACGTATTCTTGGAACTGCAAGGTATGCAAGAGTGTGCCATGGGTCCTGTTCGTGCAGCCAATGGTGGTATTAAACGCGATCCTTTAACCGGTGAAGACATTCTCGAAAAAGAATGTGGTCGTTTGGTGGTTACCGATGCAGGTTTGCAAACTCCTGAGGAGTTTGACAAAACCGTTTACGATTTGGTGAATTTTTTAGAGTATGTGGCTGAGCCTATGCAGCAAGATCGCAAGCGCATTGGTATTTATGTACTCTTTTTCTTGGCGATTTTCTTTGTCTTTGCTTGGTTGTTGAACCGCGAATACTGGAAAGACGTCCACTAATAATTTTGCTAGCGCGGCCGTACTTTAGAGTGCGGCCGTTTTTGCGTTTCTAAGGAGTGTGTTTCTCATGGGTGTTGTAACTAAACGCTCTTCGATGACTTTTTTCTCTGATAGTCATAGTCACTACAGCCACCGTGTTCGTATTGTGTTGGCTGAAAAAGGTGTCACCGTTGATATTATCGAAGTTGATGCTGACGAGCCGATGCCGGCTGATGTTGTTGACAATAATCCCTATGGAGATTTGCCAACGTTAATAGATCGCGAATTGGTTCTTTACGAGTCAAAAGTGATGATGGAATATTTGGATGAGCGTTTTCCGCATCCTCCACTATTGCCCGTATACCCCGTAGCTCGCGCTGAGAATCGCTTGTATATCTACCGCATTGAGCGCGACTGGTGTGTATTGGTTGATGAGATTTTGAAAGGCAGTAATGCCAAGGGTGTTGAAAAAGCTCGCAAACAGCTGCGTGATAGTCTGGTATCTATTGCGCCAATATTTGCAGAAAAACCCTACTTTATGAGTGACGAGTTCACGCTCATCGATTGCTGCTTAGCACCAATTTTGTGGCGCTTGCCGATGTTGGGTATTGAGATACCTAGCACGAAGCAGACTTTACCTTTGTTGCAATACATGGCTCGTTTGTTTGAGCGTGATGCATTCAAGGAAAGTTTGACTGAGCAAGAAAAAGAAATGCGAGAATTGACGGGCAAGTAATGCTGAAGAGTCGCCCTTATTTGCTTAATGCGCTCTATAGCTGGATTGTTGACAGCGATTGTACCCCTCATATTTTAGTGAATGCTGAATATGAGGGAGTACAAGTTCCCACTCAATTTGTTCAAGATGGGCAAATTATTCTCAATGTTTCCCCCTCAGCCGTGCAGTCATTGCATATGGATGCTGATGGTGTTTCTTTCTCTGCGCGCTTTGGTGGAACGCCTTATCAGATATTCGCTCCCATGGCTGCTGTGCTGGGTATTTATGCGCGCGAGAATGGTCAGGGTATGGTCTTTGAAGACGAGTATGAGTCAGTATCTGCCGTACGTGATAAAGATGATGATCCTCCACCGGAGCCGCCATCTTCTCCAAGTGGTCGCCCTAGTTTGAAGGTTGTTAAGTAGTCGCCTTAAACGTCTCTTTTATCGCCGCGATGAGCTTATCTTGTTGTATCGGTTTGGCGATGATTGCATCGAATCCTATCTCTTTGTAAAGCTGCTGTGTCTCGAGCATTTGATCGCCACTATGTATATAGATGGGTAGTTCGGGCTTTATGTTTTTAATGACTTTAAAGGCGTGTATGCCGCTCATGTTGGGCATGTGATTGTCCATGATGACAAGGTCGACTTTATTTTGTATGACGAAATCAATTGCTTCTTGGCCATCATGGCAGAGGGTGACGTCGGCACGAAGTTGCTGTAATAATTGGCTGATCACAAAGCGATTGGTGTCATCGTCATCGACCACTAAGACCATTTTGTTTTTAAGCAATGATCGGTGATTAAAGTTATTGAAGTAGAAGGTATGTCTATTTGACGGATTTTTGCCAGTTATTTGCATGGGCAGTCTGACGTGAAACGAACTACCTTCGCCTACTTTACTCTCCGCCCATATATTGCCTTCGAATAGATCGACTAATTCCTTGCTGATGGTTAAGCCTAGCCCTGCGCCGCCGTAAGCCCGAGTATTTGACATATCGATTTGTTCGAAACGGTTAAATATTGACTTAAGATGCTGTTTCTTTATGCCAATTCCTTGATCTTTTACCGTGAAAAGTATTTCTTGCTCTGACTCTTTGACAATAAAAGTCACCGTGCCCTCTTGGGTGAATTTTATAGCGTTACCCAGGAGGTTGCGCAGGATTTGCATGAGCCGTGTTTCGTCCGTCAGTCTAATGGCGTGTTTGAGGGGGATATCCCCTTGCCAGTGTAAACGCAGGGATTTTTTTTCGGCTAAAATATTAAACTCTTCGAGTACTTGGCTAATAGTATTATCTAAATTGATAGGTTCAAGGCGAAGTTTGAGCTGCTTTGTCTCGAGTTTTGATTGATCAAGAATGGCATCAATGAGCTTTAAAAGGCTTTGAAGTGAGGTCATTCCTATTTGGCTAAGATGCTTTATTTTGGAGAGGTTTTCGCTGTTCTGGATGATTTGCATGGCGCCATACACGCCATTCAATGGTGTGCGAAGTTCGTGGGACATGTTCGATAAAAACTGTGATTTTGTTTCAGCGACACGTTTCTCGTGTTGGTAATTGATTTGGCTTTGTGAGAAGAAAAAGTGAACTGACCAAGAGAATGCCATTAGTAAGGTGGTGTGAATAATGGTAAAAATATATTTCATCTCTGGAGGGGTAGTGTCTACAAGGTCACCGACAATGATTTGTCGATATAATATGTAGCCTGTCATTAAGATCGTAATATAAACAGATAGCAGCCCAGCACGGTGATGAATCATGGTAGTCATCATTAGCGGGCCAAGTATTAGCCAGCCAGCGGCCAATGATACAAAACCGCCGGTAGTAAAAGCAGTAATAAACGCCAAAAGATGAGCAAAGATAAACACCAAGCTTTCACTTAGTTTGGTATAAATCCCGCGATGTATGCAATAAGCGGCGGTTATCGTTGTAAAACCGCCGGGAATGGTGACAAAGGTTCTTATATCAATCTTGCTTGTTGAGCTGACGATGCCGCCTAAGAAAAAAAAGCTGCCCATCAATAATATGGCGAAGATTCTTGGTTCAATGGTTGATTTCAATGTCTATCCTGACACTTTGGCGGAGTAAAATAATGACCTTCAGTGTAGGACGCTTATTCAATTATTTCAAAAATACGCACGACTTTTCTTACGCCAGAAGTGTTGCGTGCTATATCCGAGGCGCGGTTTGCTTCTTCAGCGGTTAATAGCCCCATTAAGTAGGCCACGCCATTTTCTGTGATCACGACAACGCGGTCAGATTGGACTGATTCTGCTAGCAGTAATTTACTTTTGATCTTACCGGTTATCCAAGCATCGTTAGCGCTAGACAGCGTTGATACGGGCCCAGCAATTTCAAGCTCGTTGTGTACTCGTCTAACTTTGCGTGTCTTTTGAGCAACATTATTGGCGGTTTGTTTCAAGTCTGCGGTTGGCACTTGGCCGACCATAAGGACGACGCCATTGTAGGCGTGGATATTGACGTTGGCGGCATCAAACGTGGCATCAGTCTTAGATAGATTGACCTTGATTTTTGTCTCAATGATGTCGTCGTCTAACGCGGTGCCAGGTGTGCGTCGGCCATAATCTTCATGGAGTGGGCCGTGGCTTGTGGCGGCAATAAAGCTACTGCAGCCACTTATAAGCAATAAAGATGAAATCAAGCTAGCATAGATTAGGCGCATGGAGATTCCTTAATGGTTAAAAAGTGTTTGTTCTATAGAGTTATTGATTGCAGTTATGACTAATAGTTCTATTTGTAAAAGTACTGCGGGGTTGTCGCATTCAATACCAATGGCAATATCCTTGTCGTCTAGCAAGGATAGGATATTTTGGCTGTTATGCGGATGAATGACGATGACGCTCATATCTCTGTCATGAGCGGTTTGTATGGCGGCATTTAGATTGGAGTATTGTTGATTGCTGTCGATGATGACTAAGCAGTCGCCAGGGAGTCCAAGGGCTCTCACCTGACGTGAGTAAACTTCGTTGAATTTATATTTATGGCTAATGCCGCTAATGGTGGTGGCGCTATCATTCAGGCAAAAAGCAGGCAGTGCTGGACGTTCTTGGTTCATTTGGTTGAGTAATTGCTGGCAAAATAACTGCGCTAAAGTTCCGCCAAAGCCATTGCCACAGGAGAATATTTTGCGGTCATTAAGTATCGTACTAACAATTAATTCAGTGGCTGGAGTGATGCTATCAGGGAGGCTGTCCATGTTGTTGAGTAAGATATCTAAGTGATCTTGAAAAATATTACCTGATGGCGAGTCCATTACTTTTCCTTTATCCAGCATCAAATGCAGCTTCAATGATGTCAATGTGCATTGAGCCAGCTTTCATTATGACGCATGCAACATCAAATCTTATAGGTGCAGTATGCCAAACAGGATGGTGGTTTAGAAAGTGTTTCAGGCAGCTAATGATTTTTTGTTGTTTTTGTGGCGTGACAAATTCTGCTGGTGTGCCAAAGCGGGTTCCGCTGCGTGCTTTGACTTCAGTGACAATTAGGGTGCCGCGGTGTTCACTTAGGATATCAATTTCACCAAAGCGGCTATGTATATTGTTATCAATAATCTTATGGCCTGCCTTAAGTAGTAGATTTTTTACCGCTTGTTCTGCGTGTTCGCCAAGTGCCTTGCTCACATTATTGAATCGCTGGAATGGGTTTGGCTAGACCATTTGAAAATTCCGCCCAATCGAGACTTCTAACAATCTGTCGTTCTTGATTGAGTCTTAATGTGCCGGTTGCTCCGCTAAATTCCATGCCTGACTCGGGGGTAAGTAGGTCAAAGCGTTGGTGTAGGCGGTAGGCGTCTATACCCAGGGCAAATAGTCGCCTAAAGCGAACATTTTGCAATTCGGGATTTTCGATAGCTTGGTCAAATAGCCACGGGATGTCATTAAAGCGAACGCCCTCTAGATCTTTGTCTGCTGTTGCATCTACTTCCCCAGAATAGGCCATGGAACTGGTGTAGAGTGGGATGTCTTCTGCAAAGTGAAAGGCAAATAGTGGGCTGATAGAGCGAGCTTCTTGGGGTTTTCCAAAGATGGCGGCCATATCGATATCTGCCCTTCGACGTGGCTCAAATTGAAGTGACAGTCCTGTGTTTAGCGCCAGTCTTCTTTTGCGCATTTCGCTCTTATCAATATTCAGCGCGGTTTTTATAGTGTTGGAAATGTCCCGTCCATCTTCATAGCGGCCGCTTTCACTAATAGTGCCGCCAAGCTCCAGCCAGCGATTGACAAATGCGCCTTGTAGTCTGTCGCCAAGTGCATTGTTTGGTGCAATGATAAGGGCTCTAGCGCCTGACTCAAGGATGGCTCGATCTGCTATTTGTGCGGCCTCGTCTTCAGGGTTTAAACCAAAGCTAATCAAGTTGTCGCTAAGTGGTTGGTCATTTACAACATTCAACAGTAGTGTCTTTGGAAGCTCATTGGCTCGAGTGGCGATTGATGATGCTTTGTTTTTATCAAAGGGGCCAATTAGGATGTCGTTGTCTCGGGCTATATTAATAATAGCGTCACTGTCTAGTGGATGGCTGTCAATAAAGGTAAGTTGTGGTGTGGGAAGGCCGGCGTCTTTTTGTCTCCAATAGGCGAATAAAATGCCATCTCTTAGCGTTTGCCCGACAACGCCCAGTGGACCGCTAGTGGGTAGAGCAACAAGCACTCGCTTGGGTAAATTTTCTGCCGCTTGCTGGAGTTTTTTGAGTCCTCCGGGTAGGTCTTTATTGGCGGCATGATCGGGCCAGCGCTGCTGCCAAGCACTAAGTGAATCTGCTTGCAGGGTTACGTCGGCATCTCCGTCTCGATAAATACTGGCAAGTTCCAGCCAGCCAAGTAATTTAACACTGTTGGTATTAGAGATGAGCGATTCGATTTGGGGTTTGGTAAGCAGTAACAATAATCTCCAGATTTGTTGGTGATTGGCTGGCGCTGCACTAGGGCTTATGAGTTCTTCGCGAAGTATGAGGCTGTCGAGTGCAGGCTGAATGTTGCCAAGTTTGGCTTGTACAGAGGCTAGTTGCCATAAAAATGCGCTAGCCAGATCGTTGCTGACTGTCTGGCTGGCAAGTTTAGCCGCGGGGGAGTTTAGCGCTGCAAGTGCCGTGGCATGGTTGTTGTCGTGTTGTTGTAGGCTGCTATTGATCAGCGCTAATTTGATCGTGAGTGAGGGCGTGAGATCAGTTTGATTAATTTGGCTCACTAACGCTCTTAATAGGGGCCATTGTTTTTTTGCTAGGGCAATTTCTGCGGCTTCTATTTGCCATTGGGTAGACCGAGTGTCTGTGGTATTTTGAGCGCGCTCGAGCAGGGACGCCAGTGTCTCTTGTTGAGGTTCTGGTTTGGGTGATGGTCGAGTTGAATGGGTTGTCGTACCTGAGCAAGAGGCTAGTGCAAAAGCCACGCAGGTTATGCTGAAAAATTTAAGCGTGCAATTCATGCTACAGTACCCTTATATAAAACGACTCCTCTATGATAGTGGATTTAATGGAAAACTGATATGGACCAAGGTACGGCAACGCTGTTTGTAGTGGCAACGCCCATCGGAAATTTGCAGGATATGCAGCCTCGCGCTGTTGAGATTTTAAGAAATGTAGCCTTGATTGCGGCGGAAGACTCGCGTCATAGCGCACCACTTTTGCGTCATTTTGAGATCTCTACTCAGGTGTGGGCTTATCACGATCACTCGGATCAATATCGTACCGATGAGATTATAAAACGTTTGCTGTCAGGTGAGGATGTGGCGTTAATTTCTGATGCGGGAACCCCGTTGATTTCGGATCCGGGTTACCGTCTCGTGGATGCGGCTCATAAGCATGGTATACGGGTGACTCCTATACCGGGTGCATGCGCTGCGATTGCAGCCTTGAGTGCATCGGGATTGCCCACTGATCGATTTAGGTTTGCAGGATTCTTGCCGGCAAAATCTCAGGCTCGCTTAAATGCTTTAGAGGCTTACACTGACGTTGTTGATACGCTTGTGTTCTATGAAGCGCCACACCGCTTACTGGATACTTTGCGTGATATGCAGGCTACTTTTGGTGGACAGAGAGTTGTCGTCTTGGCTCGTGAAGTGACTAAGATGTTTGAAACGATAAGGCGAATGCCGCTTGAGGATATGGTGGAGTGGGTGGCTTCGGATAGTAATCAGCAACGAGGTGAATGTGTGTTGTTAGTGAAAGGCGCCGTCGTTGATGAGGCAGAGTTTTCGCCTGAAATTGAAAAGGTAATGCGCGTGCTCGCCGATGAGCTGCCTCTAAAACAGGCCGCGACCTTGGCTGCAAAGATTACTGGACTCAAGAAAAATGCCCTTTATCAGTGGGCGCTAGCTTCATTGAAAACATAATGCTTGCTTAAATGGCGGCTGCTTATTAGACTGCTCCACTGAGTCGACTAGACAGTCGCTGCTTGCTTATGCAGGTGGAGGAAAGTCCGGGCTCCATAGGGTAGGGTGCCAGGTAACACCTGGGGGGCGTGAGCCCACGACAAGTGCAGCAGAGAGTAGACCGCCACGTTCGCGTGGTAAGGGTGAAAGGGTGCGGTAAGAGCGCACCGCGCTCCTGGTAACAGTGAGTGGCATGGTAAACTCCACCCGGAGCAAGACCAAATAGGCCTCCATCGGCGTGACCCGCGCTGGAGGCGGGTAGGTTGCTTGAGGCCTGTGGTGACACAGGTCCCAGATGAATGACTGTCCACGACAGAACCCGGCTTACTGTCGACTCAACTTCTTAATTCTTCTTAATATTCTCTTAAACTTAAAGTAATACTTTAAGTTCGTCTTTTAGTTCTGTGAAATAACAATACTTTTACCTTTCCTTTCTATGCCTTTTTTAAGGAGATCGTTGCTATTGCGGGCGTGATCTCAGCATTTGGCGGCATTTTACCATTTAAGAATATTGACTTTTTGCATCTTGGGTCGCATAGTGTCATGAAGTGGGAGAATGTGGCATAAAGTGTCGTTTTCTTTTTTATTGGGTCAAAAAGTGGGCTGAATGTGTTTAGAGGCGTATCGCACATTAATTTAGATGCAAAGGGGCGGATGGCTATGCCAGCTAAATACCGCGACCGCGTTGCATCTGAATTTGGTGGTCAGATGGTGTTAACCATTGATACCCAGACACGTTGTCTTTTGCTTTATCCACTTTCCACGTGGGAGATGCTGGAAAAGCAAATCCAGGACCTCCCCTCTTTTGACCCTGCGGTTAAGCGCTTTCAGCGACTCACTATTGGATATGCCAGTGATCTGGAGCTTGATGGCAGTGGTCGCGTTCTTTTGCCGCAAGCGTTGCGTGATTATGCCTCGCTAGACAAAAAGATTGTCTTGGTGGGGCAGGGTAAAAAGTTCGAGCTTTGGAGTGAAGAGGCTTGGATGGATAGCCGTGAGGCTTGGTTGGCGGAAGAGGCTGAGGTGGATATGTTGGCCTCGGATGCTCTTAAAGGCTTGGCAATGTGATGGCTGAGCACATTACGGTATTACTTAATGAGGCTGTTGAGGCCTTGGCAATTGATCCAAGTGGATGCTATATCGATGGTACTTTCGGGCGAGGTGGTCATAGTCGTTTGATTTTGGAGTCGCTGGGTGAGCAAGGCCGACTGATTGGTATTGATAAAGATCCACTGGCCATTGCTGAAGGCAAGAAATTGCATGACCAGGATTCTCGCTTTGATATCGTGCATGGTTCGTTTGCGGATTTGGATGGTGTGTTGCAAAGCCATGGGATCAATAGTGTTAATGGTATTTTGTTGGATTTGGGTGTCTCTTCTCCTCAGCTTGACGATGGTGAGCGAGGGTTTAGTTTTCAGAAGGATGGCCCGCTTGATATGCGCATGGATACTACCTCGGGTGAGAGTGCGGCGCAGTGGATTAATAGAGAAAAAGAAGCCGAGCTGATTAGGGTTTTTAAAACCTATGGTGAGGAGCGATTTAGTAAGCGCATTGCTGCGGCCATTGTGCGAGAACGCGCTGAGAGACCGTTTTCCTCAACCCTTCATTTGGCGAAGGTTGTAGCTGAAGCACATCCTGCTTGGGAGAAGCATAAGCACCCTGCAACACGAGTTTTTCAAGCCATTCGTATCTATATCAACAATGAATTGGGCGACTTGGAGCACTTGCTGCAGAAATCATGCGATTTGCTTACCTCTGGTGGGCGTTTAGTGGTGATAAGTTTCCACTCGCTTGAAGATCGGATGGTAAAGCAGTTTATGCGTCGCCAGCAAAAGGGTGATGAATTGCCACCTGGTGTGCCCGTTCGTGAAGAGGCGTTGAATAAGAAAATGCGCCTCATCGGTAAGGCGGTCATGGCGAGCGAGCAAGAGGTTGCAGTTAATTTTCGATCGCGAAGTGCGGTTATGCGTACCGCAGAAAAGCTATAAAAAAGAGTCTTACCCTAAAGGGTAGTAGGGGTGACAGTGAAGTATCGTATGCAGTGGCTACTACTTGCTTTGGTGGTTGCGACAGCAGTGGGCGTTGAATACATGGCTCACCAAAGTCGAGCCATGTTTGGTGATTTACAAGCCTTACTTCGCGAAGAAGAAGAATTAAAGGCCGATTGGGGTCGATTGCATTTAGAGATGAGCACCTGGGGTGCCCACGCACGTATTGAAAAATTAGCTCGTGACCGCCTGGTGATGGATGTACCAGGAATGGAAAATATTGAGGTTGTTTCACAGTGAAAGCTTACGCAGCAAAAGCCTATGCATGGCGGTATTACACTCTAGCTGGAATGCTAGTTGTGTTGTGCGCGCTCTTGTTGGGTCGTGCTGCACAGTTACAGGTCGTTGATTCAGAGCGCGGCCATGATTTTCTCAAGCGTCAGGGTGATTTGCGCGCGGTTAGAAATTTAAGCGTACCGGCAACTCGAGGTGTTATTAGTGATCGCAATGGCGATATTTTAGCCATGAGTACGCCTGTGGAGTCAATTTGGATCAATCCTCGCCATTTTGAGGCGACCGATCAGGCCATTCAAGTTCTGGCTGAGTTGGCGGGAGAGTCTGCGCGTGATTTTCGCCGTCGATTACAGCGCAACTCCAAGCAAAGCTTTATGTATGTCGCCCGTCAAATTAATCCTGAAATGGCAGAGAGAGTTATTGCTCATCGCTTTAAGGGTGTTCATTCGCAAACCGAATACAAGCGCTTTTATCCAGCCGCGGATGTGGTGTCTCAAATTATTGGCTTTACGGATATTAACGATAGTGGCCAAGAGGCCATTGAACTCGCTTATGACAATGTTTTGTCGGGAGCCCCAGGTAAAAAACAGGTTCTAAAAGATCTTAATGGCAATGTGATTCGCGAGATTGCTGAGGTAGAGCCGCCTAAGCAAGGTGAAAATATCCAATTGGCGCTAGATTTACGCTTGCAGTATGTTGCCCAGCGTGAATTGGCCGCGGCCGTTGCCAAGTTCGGCGCCAAGGCGGGCAGCGTAGTGCTTATTGATGTGAATACGGGTGAATTGTTGGCGATGGCGAATCAGCCTTCGTTTAATCCCAATAATCGCAGTAATATGAATATCAATTATGTGCGAAATCGTGCCATGACGGATATGTTTGAGCCCGGTTCCACGATTAAACCACTTTCTATGATTGCTGCATTGCGCAGTGGCAAATACACACCTAAAACCACCGTTGATACCAATCCCGGTTATCTGCGTGTTGAGCGTAAGGTCTTCCCCGATCCAGTAAATTATGGGGTGTTGGATGTTACTAAAATTCTAGCCAAATCCAGCCAGGTAGGGATGTCAAAGGTTGCCCTAGATATTGGCAATGAGCCGATTCGTAAAGTTTTACAGGATTTGGGCCTTGGTGAGTCAACTTACTCAGGTTTTCCTGGCGAGAGCTCAGGTATTTTCCCTATTTATGATCGGGAGCCAACCGGTATTGAGACGGCGACTATGTCGTTTGGTTACGGCTTTGCAGTAACACCCGTACAGCTGGCTTCGGCCTATGCAACCTTAGCGAGTGGTGGAATTAAGCGCCCGGTTTCGCTGTTAAAAGTTGACCAAGACGTGGTGGCGGGAACGCGGGTGATTGAAGAAGATGTAGCTAGACAGATCGTTAACATGCTGCGCGAGGTCATTAAGGCTGGTGGTACGGGAACAAAAGCTGCAACAGAGCTCTATGGTGTGGCTGGAAAAACCGGGACAGCACATAAAGTGGGGCCAGGGGGGTACGCAGATAGCCGTTATATGGCGTTATTTGCCGGGTTGGCCCCGGTAGACAATCCGAGGATCGCCGCCGTGGTAGTCATTGATGAACCCGGTGGCGATAACTACCACGGTGGTCAAGTTGCTGCGCCAGTATTTTCGAGAGTCGTTAACGACTCTCTTCGCATTTTAAATGTACGCCCAAGCAATCTTTTGGTCGAACGAGCTGCGGGAGGGTTGGCATATGCCCACTAGCCTTGCACAGTTTGTGCCTGCGGCTTATATGCCTTCATTTGAGGCGCCGGTGTTATGCGATTTGTATGTTGATAGTCGCGAGGTGGTTGACGGTAGTGGATTTGTTGCTCTTAAAGGCGACAAAGCCGATGGTAGAGATTTTATAGGCTCAGCATTTGCAAAGGGTGCCGCCCTAGCATTTGCGGATCTAGATGGTTTTGATTTGCCCCATGAGTGGCGAAATAAAGTGGTACATATTCCTGAGATTGAAGCTCGTATTGCCAATATGGCGGCTAACTTTTACGACAATCCGTCATCATCTATGGCCATCGTGGCAGTCACTGGAACCAATGGTAAAACCAGTGTTTGTCGGTTTATCGCTGATGCGATGAATGCTCTGCATGGACCTTGTGGCTATATAGGCACCCTAGGCTGGGGTATTGATAGCTATGAGCCATTAATCAATACCACGCCGGACGTGGTGTCAGTGCACCGTATTTTATCCAATATGAAACAGTCGGGCGCTCGAGTAACTGCACTTGAGGCATCGTCCATCGGTATTGATCAAGGGCGCTTAGAAGATGTGGTCATTGATGTTGCTGTGTTTACTAATTTAAGTCGCGACCACCTCGATTATCATGGGGATTATCAGACCTATGCCGAGGTTAAACGCCGATTGTTTATGCGCCCTGGTTTGCAGGCTGCCGTCATCAATGCTGACGATGAAGTGGGTGCCTCATGGCTGGGTTTAATTCATAACGAATGCCGAGTTATTACCTATAGCATGCATGACAAGGCTGATGTCCGCTTGCTTAATGTTGAATATAGCCTAAAGGGCACTTCAATGAGTATCGGAACACCCTATGGAGATATTCAAGTGGTTGTGCCGGTAGTGGGTGCTTACAACGTAGCTAATTTATTAGCCACTTGTGCGGTGCTGTGCCACTACAGTGATGATGTGAAGCGTATCGCCGAGGTAATGAGTTGCGTGCAGTCTGTTGCGGGGCGGATGGAGCTAGTAGCGCCAACCAAGCCGGCGGTGTTTGTGGATTATGCACACACACCTGACGGTTTAGATAATGCCTTAAGAGCGCTTCGCCCGCATTGCCAGTCACGTCTCATTGTTGTCTTTGGTTGTGGCGGTGATCGGGATGTTGGTAAGCGTCCACTCATGGCACAAGTGGCAGAAAATTTGGCGGATGTTTTAATCATTACCAGTGATAACCCGCGTAGTGAAGAGCCAGCCACTATCATTGAAGACGTTCTGTCGGGCATACAAAATACTAGTGTTGCGCAGATCTATGTGGACAGGCGAGAGGCGATAGCCGCGGCCATCGCGCAAGCTGGTCCCCAAGATTGTGTGCTAATTGCAGGCAAGGGGCATGAGGATTATCAAATTATTGGTAATGACATCCTCCCATTTGATGACTGTCGTGTTGCCGCCGAGTATCTGACCGGAGGTGTGCAATGAATTTGGTCATGAATGCAGGTCTTATCGCCAAGGCGTTAGATGGAGAATTATTGGGTGCCGATATTGAGGTCGAGGGTGGTTTGTCGACAGACTCACGCTCTATTTCACAAGGTGATGTCTTCATTGCGCTTTCCGGTGAGAGATATGATGGGCATGCTTATTTGCAGCAAGTTGAGGCTAAAGGTGCTTCGCTTGCGGTTGTGCAGACGCCAGAGCAAACGCTCGACATAGCACAAATCAAAGTGGCGGATTCATTACAAGCTTACGGTCAGTTGGCCGGATTAATAAGACAAAAATTTAACGGCACAGTCTTTGGTATTACCGGTAGTAGTGGCAAGACGAGCTGCAAAGAAATGCTGGTGGCGATTTTGTCGACCTCTGGAAAAGTGCATGCCACGGCTGCGAATAATAATAATGAAGTGGGAGTTCCGCTTACGTTGTCGCAGATAAGCACCGAGCATGATTTTGCTGTCATCGAAATGGGCGCGGGAAAGCCAGACGATATTGGCTACCTTATTGATTTTGCCCAGCCCAATGTGGCGCTTGTGACGAATGTTGGCGAAGCGCATCTAGAATTATTTGGTTCACGTCAATCCATTGCTGAGACTAAGAAGCAAATTTATAACTCTACGTCGCAATTGCAAGCTGCGGTAGTTTTCGGCGATGACGAGTTGACTGCACAGTGGGCTGTAGAGCTTAAAGCGCGTGATTTAGCCGTACTAAGTTATGGTTTAAATAAGCATAACGATGTTTTTGCCAGTGATATTGAGTCTGATATGGCCGGATCAGCCTTTATTCTGAATACCCCGAATGAACACATCAAGGTTCAGCTGAACGTGCCGGGCAAGCATATGGTGTTGAACGCCTGTGCAAGTGCGGCAATGGCCTTACACGCTGGTATTGAGTTGTCGGCCATTGCGGCTGGGCTTGCTCGTTATCAAAGTATTGGTGGTCGGCTATCAATTCGCCCGTTGGCAGGATGGTCGGTTATAGACGATAGCTACAACGCCAATCCTAGTTCTATGCGGGCAGCCATCGATACCTTGGCCCTGGCTCAGGGGCGCCGAGTCTTGGTGCTTGGTGATATGGCAGAGCTGGGACCCAATGCGGCTGAACTGCACCGTGAAATTGGTGAATATGCGAAAGGTAAGGTGGATCTTTGGTTTAGCGCTGGTGTCATGATGGAAAATGCGGCAGCGGTGTTTGGGCCGCAGGCTAATCACTTTGCCGATGTTGCAAGTTTGTCCGATCAACTATTCGCCCAATTAGAAGCGGGAGACACGCTGCTCGTGAAAGGTTCAAGAAGCTCACGAATGGAGCGGGTCATTGCTGCTTTAGAAAACCATATTACCGAGGGGGTGGCCTAATGTTGCTTTGGTTGTCAGATTTATTAGCCGGCTACATTGGTGGTTTTGGTGTGTTTCAGTACCTCACCGTTAGAGGGATCATGGGGACAATTACTGCGTTGGCTATCGCATTATTGTTAGGTCCAACCATGATACGCCAACTCAATTATCGACAGATAGGTCAGGCGATTCGTGATGATGGCCCGGCAACCCACCTTGCTAAGTCAGGTACGCCCACTATGGGTGGGGCGTTGATATTAGTATCTATTTTGATGAGTACTCTGCTTTGGTCGGATTTAAACAATCGTTACGTTTGGGTGATCCTTGGCGTTACCGCCATATTTGGCGCAGTGGGTTGGGTTGATGATTATCGTAAAGTCATTGAAAAAAATCCCCGTGGTTTGCCGGCGAGATGGAAGTACTTTTGGCAGTCAGTAGGCGGCCTTGGCGTAGCAGTTTTCCTCTACATGACCGCCGACAGTGAAATAACCACCGGCCTGTATTTGCCCTTTATTAATGGCATGGTCGTTGATATGGGTATTTTCTTTGTTGTGTTTACCTACTTCGTGATCGTTGGCAGTAGTAATGCGGTTAACCTCACTGATGGCTTGGATGGTCTGGCGATATTACCCACGGTGATGGTGGGAGGAGCCTTGGGATTGATTGCTTACTTATCCGGCAATATTAAGTTCGCTGAGTATTTGATGATTCCCTATATCGCCGGTAGCGGCGAACTCATTGTGTTTAGCGCATCGCTTGTAGGGGCAGGATTAGGCTTTCTTTGGTTTAACACCTATCCCGCCCAAGTATTTATGGGGGACGTGGGCGCCTTGGCCCTTGGCGCGGCACTCGGCACTTTAGCGGTCATCGTGAGGCATGAGGTGGTGCTCTTTATCATGGGCGGAATATTTGTGCTTGAAACTGTGTCGGTCATTTTACAGGTGGCCTCGTTTAAGTTGACGGGCAAGCGTATTTTCAGAATGGCACCCATACACCACCACTTTGAATTAAAGGGCTGGCCCGAACCAAGAGTCATTGTGCGTTTTTGGATTATTACGGTGATTCTGGTGTTGATTGGCTTGGCCACACTGAAGATTCGTTAGGAGAAAACATTGAGCCTGATTAGCAGCGACAAATTAATTGGTGTCATCGGTTTGGGGAAAACCGGGATATCGGCTGTGCGCTATTTATGCGCCACAGGTCGTCGCTGTTTTGCGGTAGAAGAAAATGCTAATTCGCCAATGATCGAAGCATTTAGCCGAGACTTTCCTGATGTGCCGCTGTTGTTGGGTGAGATGGTGGAGTCTGAAATTCTCAGAGCGACCCAGTTGCTAGTGAGCCCGGGTATACCTCTTGATAAGCCAGCGCTTTTAGCGGCAAAAGCTGCCGGCATCGAATTGAGCTGTGACATCGATGTGTTTGCAGAGGCTGTTGAGGCACCAATTATTGCGATCACAGGCTCAAATGCAAAAAGTACCGTGACTAGTATGGTTGGCGATATGGCTAAGGCCGCGGGTATTAAGGTCGGAGTGGGTGGAAATATTGGTACTCCGGTGCTCGATTTACTGTTAGCGGACGATGCAAAAGAATACGAGATGTTTGTATTGGAGCTTTCGAGTTTTCAGTTGGAGCGAATGAAACCATTGAATGCCCATGTCGCTTCGGTGTTGAACATCAGCCCAGATCATATGGATCGCTATGAAAATTTGGCGCAATACCACAGTGCTAAACATAGAGTCTATTTTGGTTGTAAAAACGCAGTGTATAACCGTGGCGACGCTTTGACTTCGCCGCTAGTACCCTCTGAGACAAAGATGTGGAGCTTTGGATTAGATCGGCCAGACTTTAACGCCTTTGGTCTAGTCGAGGACGATGGCGAACAATACTTGGCGTTTCAGTTCCAAGAACTAATGGCGCGCAGTGAAGTTCGCTTGTTAGGTAATCACAATATTGAAAACGTACTTGCTGCTATGGCGATAGGAAAAGCAGCGGGAATACCTATGGCGCCAATGCTTGAAACAGCGCGCAATTTTGCAGGCTTGCCACATCGTTGCGAAAGGGTGGGGGATGTTGCTGGCGTCATCTTCATCAATGATTCTAAGGGCACCAATATTGGGGCTACCTTGGCCGCCATTAAAGGTTTTGCTAGCCCTGTTGGTGAAAATATCGTGCTCATTGCAGGTGGTGTAGGCAAGGGCGCTGATTTTGAATTGTTGGCCAAGGGGCTTGTTTCTACTAGGGCGGTGGTGACCATGGGCGAAGATGCGCCTCGCATTAGAGATGCAGTCACCAAGGTCGGCGTAAAGGTTCTCGCCGCCGAATCAATGGTATCAGCGGTTCAAATAGCAAGTAGTGTTGCAAAGGCCGGTGACGTTGTTTTGTTGTCTCCCGCGTGTGCAAGCTTCGATATGTTTGAAAATTACGGTCATCGAGGAGATTGTTTCGCAGAAGCGGTTCAGCAATTAGCGTTGGAGGTGAGCAATGGTTGATGTTGTTGCACCAAAACCAACCTTGGTGGACGTGCCTGAATGGCGCTGGATTGCCTTGGCTACGATCGCTTTAATGTGTATTGGCTTAGTGATGATGACATCAGCATCCATGGATATTGGTGCGCAAAAGTATAATTCGGCCTTCTTCCATTTTAAGCGTCATTTAATGTACATGGTTATCGCGGTATCTGTGGCGATGGTCGTTAGTCGTATACCGATGCAATTCTGGTTTAAATATGGTTGGGCTTTTTTGCTATTTAGCATGGTGTTGCTCAGTGTGGTCTTGATTCCAGGTATAGGTCGCGAAGTCAACGGTAGTCGCCGTTGGTTGGTCGTTGGGCCGTTGACCTTACAAGCCTCGGAAGTCGCTAAAATCTGTGTATTGTTTTATATGGCAGGATACCTGCAGCGTCGTCAGGATGAAGTTCAGCAAAGCTGGATGGGCTTTATCAAACCGATGATCGTGCTGGTCGTATTAATTGTTATGCTGCTGTCGGAGCCAGATTTTGGTGCAGTCGTGGTTTTGCTTGGTTGCACCATGGGCCTGATATTTCTGGCCGGCGTTAAAATGGGCCAGTTTTTAAGCATGATTACCTTGTGTTTAGCGGCAGTGGTCGCCATGGCGATGTCGTCTGAATATCGCATGCGTCGATTAATGGCATTCCAAGATCCTTGGGCCGATCAATTTAGTAGCGGTTATCAGTTGGTTCAGTCGCTTATCGCCTTTGGCCGCGGCGAATGGACAGGTGTTGGCCTTGGCCACAGCGTGCAAAAACTCTTCTATTTGCCAGAAGCTCACACTGATTTCGTTTTTGCTATTTTAGCTGAAGAACTCGGCCTTATGGGTGTGGCAGCAACCATTGGCCTATTTGCTGTTTTAGTGGGTGGATTGATGCGTTTGTCTTTGCGCGCTATGAAACATAATCAGCCTTTTATGGCCTATATAGCAGCAGGTGCAGGCCTCATTATTGCCGGCCAAGCCTTCATTAATATTGGTGTGACCTCTGGTTTGTTGCCCACTAAGGGATTGACGCTACCTTTTGTCAGTTACGGTGGAAGTAGTTTGATTGCTTGCTGCTGTCTAATCGCGCTGGCCTACCGTATTCAATTTGAATTAATTCATGGTTCAAGCATGCAACCTCAAGCCATCGTTAAGGTGCGTCCATCAAGTAAGGGGGTAGCAAGTTATGCCAACGCTTGATAATAAGCCCGTGATCGTCGTGATGGCGGGTGGTACGGGTGGCCATGTGTTCCCTGCTTTGGCAACAGCTGACAAGTTGCGTACTGAAGGATACCAAATTCATTGGCTTGGAACACAGCGCGGCATTGAGTCTCGCCTAGTACCGGCGTCGGGCATTGATATAAGTTACTTAACGATTAGTGGCGTTCGCGGTAAGGGTTTCATGGGTTGGTTGGCCGCACCATTCAAAGTATTGAAGGCGGTCTTAGAAAGCATAGTGATCTTGAAACAGCTAAGACCTGTGTGCGTACTGGGTATGGGCGGTTTTGCTGCGGCCCCTGGCGGCATTGCTGCCAAATTGTTGAACGTACCTTTGGTGATTCATGAGCAAAACGCTATTGCCGGTTCAACGAACCGGATGCTGTCAATGTTTGCGACAGTGGTATTGCAAGCATTTAAGGGCGCTTTTATAGGCAAAGATAAAGGTAGGGTTGTTGGCAATCCAATTCGCACCAGTATTGAGAC
>Ga0181571_10000409_pt1 | contig 27740 bp, 20 predicted proteins | sample 101ome_17_FD_132440 | JGI IMG/M metagenome (GOLD analysis project Ga0181571, IMG submission 132440) | Coastal salt marsh microbial communities from the Groves Creek Marsh, Skidaway Island, Georgia - 101407AT metaG (megahit assembly) | ecosystem: Environmental > Aquatic > Marine > Intertidal... | reverse complement strand
TGAATAGGCCAATACAGCAATACTTCATGGTCGGGTTGCCCTTGCTGCAAAAGCGCTTGACAACGGGCAAGGTAGGCAAACAAAGCTGGAGCATCTTCCCAAATTGGATTGGTAGCATTAAAATTTACCGAAGCATAAAACTTCCAACCTGGCCAAGCTGATGTTTGTGGAGAATAGGTTGATCCGTGTAAAAAAAGATGATTTATCCCATTAAGCAATAAATCTTCTGCTTCTGGTTTGCAATGTGAGAGGGCCGTTTTGAAATGTTCGCGCAACCACGTAAAACTTTCTGCCGACACTTTTTGCTTGCCGGCTATATGGGCAGCTGATGAAGAAAACTTAAGCATTACAGGGTCTGCATCACCTGACCTGATATTTTGGGGATCTCTTCGAAACCCTTTAATGTTGTAGGGCATGGAGCCAAAAGTTTCACATTCTGGGATGTCAGCGGCGGCATAAAGATCAATCAAATTGCCCGGAGAGCCGTGGGCTTGTAGTCGGGTTTTGAAGTTTTGCTGATGCGCCCAGTTTGTCCACGGCTGTGTAAATTCTTCTAGTAATAAATCGCCTAGCGTTTCCCGATAATCGCTTTTCACTCTATTGCCTTCCTCATGACTAAGGGTGTCCAGCAATAGGGGCATAACTGGTTTTAAGTCATAACCACGTCGTTTTTCAAATGCCTCAAAAAAGGCTGGCGTAAAATTGGTTCCATAAACTTCATAACTATCATTGAAAATGCTTCGTAAAGAGCCTTTTGTATTAGCCAAAGCTTTTTCAAAGGGTTGCACATAGTGGTTGAGTGCTGCATTGGAATAATGATCTAATGTGAAACCCTCTCCTCCTGGAGCAGCGCGTTTTACTTTTTGACGGGTTTTGCCCTCATAAACAGCATAGAGGGTATAGTCTTCTTGTTTGGCTTTAAATTTTATGGTGTTATTCTTTAGCGTATGGGTTAGGTTTCTATAGGTGCCCTCTGGACTAAAAGCAAGAATATATAGCAAGGTGGCATTTTCCCTTTCTTTAGGATTTTGGGGTATCAAAATTTGATTTAGCGTTTCTCCTTTTGCCACCGAGAATTTATCTACCACCATTTTTGTTGCGGCTAAGTTAGGCGTCACATGAGAACCTCCATAAGGCCATCCGGTGCCTAGAACCATATCAACTCCCAAATCTAAACTATCTGCTGTTTTGAGTGTATAATGGAGCATCTCCATCCACTCTGAAGAAAGAAAATCTAGTTCTTTATCAGCTTGTCCTTGTACTCCATATATTGGGGTAATTTCTACTCCGCCTATGCCTGCTTTTTGAAAATCGATTAAACTTTGCTTAAGGCTTTCTCGATCAACCGCACTGCCCATCCACCACCACCTCGTCCAAGGTTTTGTGGTTTGATCCAAAGTGGGCCAAGGAGATGGATTGGTTTGTGCAATTGCGGTTTGGCACAACAACAAGCCCAACAACATAAGGGTCTTTAAAAAGGTTAAAAAGGAAACTCCTTTTTTGGGAAAAAGAATTGCCTCTTCAGAATAACTAATGGTTTCAGCCCCTTGTATATGCATTGTAACTATTTTTTATCTGTCCTTAAAGATACTATCATTTTAAAAATAGTAGGCTGCCTAGCTTGCATTAGAAATGCCAAAAAAAATGTATGTTGCAACTTCTAATCCACTAAATGCACTACGCTTGAAACGACATGCCTTTAAAATGAAACTCTTGCCGGGTTTTGTAGAAGAATATAAAAAACGCCATGATGCCATATGGCCGGAATTGAAAACCTTGCTTCACGAAATGGGACTCCGAGACTATGCCATTTATTTTGATCCTGAAACCCACAGTCTTTTTGCTGTTCAAAAACACACCGCTACTGCCACTGTAGCCGCTATTCCTTCTCAAGCTGTGGTCCAAAAATGGTGGGCCTTTATGGCAGATATTATGGAGACGCATCCCAATCAAGCCCCGGTGGAATATCCCCTTGAAGAGATGTTTTATATGGACTAGATTTTCCTTTGCTGCTCTTGCAACGCTACCTTTTTAAAAGATTTTGTTGAATTCATCTGTTTAACAAGAGGAGTTTTTTATTTTTGAAAAAAGCATTTTAGAACGTTAACAAGACTTGATTTTCATTCACTATTAGCTCCCCATTAAGTAGCGATGAGGAAATATTTCGGAGATGTCCTAACCTAAACAAAAACTAATTTTTACATGAAAAAAACCTTCCAATATGTCAACTATTTATGGGATGAATCCAAAGCTGCCGCTTTAAAAGATGATCAAGTGGCTCTTTTTCTCTATCGGTCCAATCTTTTAGGAAGTGACTTACGCATCACCAACTATGGTGGGGGAAACACGAGCTGCAAAACCATAGAAAAAGACCCTTTGACCAATGAAGAAGTAGAAGTGATGTGGATTAAAGGTTCAGGTGGTGACATTGGAACACTAACGCGAGATGGCATTGCGGGTCTTTACACCCAACGTTTACGGGACCTCAAAAATGTCTATCGCGGTTTAGAGGACGAAGATCGAATGGTGGGTCTTTTCAATCATTGTTTATATGATCTAGACAGTCGGGCGCCTTCCATTGACACTCCCTTGCACGGTTTACTGCCCTTTAAACATATTGACCATTTGCATCCTGATGCTTTAATAGCTGTTGCTGCTGCTGCAGATAGTGAAGCGGCTACCAAAGCCATTTGGGGCGACACCATGGGGTGGGTTCCTTGGCAAAGACCCGGCTTTGACTTGGGCCTTCAGTTGGAAAAATGCTTGGCTGATAATCCGAATATTCGTGGAATTGTATTGGGCAGTCATGGCCTGTTTACTTGGGGAGACACTTCTTTAGCATGCTATTTGAACAGTCTAGAAGTAATTGAACAAGCTTCTCTTTATATTGAAGAAAAAATAGTCCAAAACAAAACTGTTTTTGGTGGCCCTAAAATTGAGGCTCTACCTGCCCAAGAACGCCAGGCTAAAGCCACTGCCTTAATGCCTCTTTTGAGAGGACTCTGTTCATCAGAAAACCAAATGATTGGGCATTTCACCGATGATGAAAAGGTATTGGAATTTATAAATTCAAAGGACTTAGACCGCCTAGCGCCACTGGGCACTTCTTGTCCCGATCACTTTTTAAGAACTAAAATTCAACCCCTAGTATTACCGTTAGCAACAGACGTTAACCTTAACGATGTTGCCGCTATTAGAACGCAATTAAACCCTGCTTTTGAAAACTATCGGGCGCTATATGCCGACTATTATGAGTCTTGCAAGCATCCGAATAGTCCAGCCATGCGCGACCCTAATCCTGTTATTTTATTATACCCTGGCGTGGGCTTATTTAGCTTTGCCAAAAATAAACAAACCGCTCGGGTGGCTTCCGAATTCTATGTGAATGCCATCAATGTGATGCGAGGAGCAGAAGCCATTTCATCTTACACAGCCTTGCCCCGACAAGAAGCTTTCAACATTGAATATTGGCTTCTTGAAGAAGCTAAATTGCAACGCATGCCCAAGGAAAAAGTACTTTCTCGCAAGGTGGCTTTGGTCACTGGAGCCGGAGGAGGCATTGGCAAAGCCATTGCCGATAAACTTTTAGCCGAAGGCGCTCATGTGGTTTTTACGGATATTTCTGAAAAACGCTTACAAGATAACACTGCGCATTTGAGTGCTGACCAAGCGAGCTATGTGGTTTGTGATGTTACCCAAAACACTTCTATCAAAGCAGCATTAGATCATGCTGCACTTGCTTTTGGAGGAGTAGATATTGTGGTGCACAGTGCTGGCCTGGCTATTTCCAAACCCTTGGCCGAAACTGAAGAAAAAGACTGGGATTTATTGCAAAATGTTTTGGTTAAAGGTCAATTTGAACTGGCCAAACAAGCTGTGGGCATCATGAGACAACAACAACTAGGAGGTAATTTCGTGATAATTGCTAGCAAAAATGGTTTGGTTTCCGGGCCCAATAATGTGGGTTATGGCACCGCCAAAGCGGCCCAACAACATATGTCCCGTTTATTAGCAGCAGAACTAGCTGCCGATAAAATCAGAGTCAACACCGTTAATCCAGATGGGGTTATTGTGGGCAGCAAAATTTGGGAAGGAGAATGGGCCGAAGGGCGTGCAAAAGCCTATGGCATTACCGTTGAAGAACTACCAGAATTTTATGCTAAAAGAAACTTATTACATGAAATTATATATCCAGAAGATATTGCCAACGGGGTATTTGCCTGTGTGGGAATATTGAACAAATCGACAGGAAATATAATCAATGTTGACGGAGGCATGGCCAATGCCTTTGTTCGATAACAAAACTGACCGGGGTTGACCCCGCAACTTTATTTATATTTAAACGGATATGAAAATAGATGCAGCACAAATTAGCAAAGAAAATGAAGCCTTACAAGCAGATCACCAAGCGGCTTTTGATTTTCTGTCCAATAGTCTTGCCAAAAGAGGGGTAGCTGTTGCTGCTATCTTAGCCAAACTACAAGCTTATCAAGTGGCTATTCCCAGTTGGGCTTTAGGAGCTGGAGGCACTCGCTTTGGCCGTTTTTCTTTTGCTGGAGAACCCGCAACGCTTTCTCAAAAATTGGACGATGTAGGTCTCTTGCATGCCCTCACCCACTCGGCTGGGGCTATTTCACTCCATATTCCTTGGGATGTGCCAGAAGATTATGCTGCCATTAAAGAACAAGCACAATCACTCGGTTTAGTTTTTGATGCGGTCAATTCCAATACTTTTCAAGATCAAGCGGGGGCTAGTGCCTCTTATAAATTTGGATCACTAAGTGCGGTTAACCAAGCAGCGCGGGCACAAGCTGTTGCCCACAACCAAGAGGTGATTGCCATAGGGGAGCAATTGGGCTCTAAGAGCCTAACGGTTTGGTTAGCGGACGGCGCAAATTTTCCCGGGCAAAGCCATTTTCAAACTGCCCTACAAAATACTGAAGATAGTCTTAAAAAAATCTATAGTAAGCTTCCTGACGATTGGAAAATGTTTATCGAATATAAACCCTATGAACCCAACTTTTACAGCACCGTGATTCAAGATTGGGGTACTTCTTTTTTGTTGGCCAACGCTTGTGGAGATAAGGCCTATACCTTAGTGGATCTGGGACATCATTTGCCCAATACCAATATTGAACAAATTGTGGCCACTTTGATGTTAAAAGGAAAATTGGGCGGCTTTCATTTTAATGACAGCAAATATGGGGATGACGATTTAACCGTGGGAAGCATTAAACCCTATGCCCTCTTTTTAATTTTTAACGAATTGGTCTATGGCATGATGCACAACCCCCAAAACCCAACTCCAGCTTGGATGATTGATGCCAGTCATACTATTAAAGACCCGTTGGAAGACCTGTTGCAATCCCTTGAGGCTATTTTAGAGGCCTATGCTAAAGCTCTTTTAGTAGATCAAAAGGCGTTGCGTGCTGCCCAAGCGCAACAAGATGTAGTGGCTTGTCAGGAACTCTTGCAAAGTGCCTATCGCACCGATGTTAGGCCTCTATTAGCCCAGGCTAGAATCAATGCAGGAGCTTGTCTCAATCCGCTGCAAGCCTATCGAAATTTGGCTGTTCGGGCAGAACTGATTCGTGAACGAGGTGAAAATTCTGTGGCCTCCGGACTTTAATTAAAATGGAAAAGTGTATTGCTGTTTTTGATATCGGAAAAACCAATAAAAAGTTTTTTTTATTCAATACAGCCTTTGAAGTATGCTTTGAAACTCAAACCACTATTCCACAAGACACTGATGAAGACAACCATCCTTGCGAATCTATAGGCAAGCTAAAAACTTGGATGCAAGAGTGTTTTCAGACTGCCCTAGCCAACAAGCAATTTAATATTGAAGCCCTTAATTTCTCGGCCTATGGAGCGAGTTTTGTCCACCTAGACGCAAACGGAGTGCCCATAACCCCACTCTATAATTATACAAAACCCTTCCCAGACGAATTGCGCCAAAGCTTTTTTGAACGCTACGGCCCCGAATTGCCTTTTTCTGCCAACACAGGGTCTTTTGAGGCCGGAATGCTTAATTCTGGCATGCAACTCTATTGGCTCAAGCACCAGCATCCAATCACTTTTAAGGCTGTTCAATATAGTTTACATCTGCCTCAATATTTGAGTTATCTCTTTGCCAAGCGTGAGCTAAGTGACTACACCAGTGTAGGCTGTCATACCGCCTTATGGGACTTTAACAAAAAAAAGTACCACCATTGGGTAGAGCATGAAGGGATTGCTTCTAAATTGGCCCCTTTAACCACAAGCCCAATTGCCTCAACTGTTCATTTTGAGAATACAAAAATTAAGATAGGCGTTGGAATACACGATAGTTCGGCGGCCCTGCTGCCTTATTTAAAAACTATTGCTGAACCTTTTCTTTTGCTCTCCACTGGCACATGGAATGTGGTGCTCAATCCGTTTTCTGAGGGGAATCTTCAACCAGAAGAAGTGGCTAAGGGTTGTCTCTTTTATATGCAACCAAACGGAGAACCAGTTAAAGCTTCCCGACTTTATTTGGGCTTTGAATATGAGCAACAAGTCAAAGCGTTGAGTCAACAATTTGGGGTTGAATTAGACCGTCATAAAAACATTTCTTTTAACCCTAAAGTATATCAAAGTCTAAAAAACAAAAAAGCCGCTTTTCAATGGGTTGGCCTCACCCAAAATAGTTCTAGTCTTTCTGACAAATTGCTCTATTCTTCTTTTGAAGAAGCCTATCATCATTTGCTCATGGCTTTGGTTGATTTCCAAATTGAAGCCCTTCATAGCGCCAAAGGAAACACACCTATTCACCAACTTTTTGTGGAAGGAGGGTTTAGTAAGAACGAAATATTTATTAAGTTGCTGTGCTTATCTTTACCAGACATGGAAATTTTTTCTTCAGAAGTAGCTCAAGGCTCTGCATTGGGGGCAGCGCTAGTAATGAGTGATTGCTCACTCACTGAAGATTTTTTACAGACGCACTATAAATTAACCAAACAAAGCCCTCCGGCACTTTCATCATAATTATGTCCTCTTTAATAAACCGATATCCATCTATTTCCGATTTAAGAAAAAAAGCGTCCCGTAGAACACCTGCTTTTGCCTTTGAATATTTAGATGGTGGCTGCAATGAAGATGTAAGTTTGCATCGCAATACCGCCGAAATTAGAACCGTGCAACTCGAACCGCGCTATTTGCGTAACCACGGTGAAAGTGATCCCAAAACCACCCTATTTGGCCAAACCTATGATGCACCCTTTGGTATTGCTCCAGTAGGGCTTCAGGGGTTAATGTGGCCCAACGCGCCCGAAATTTTAGCACGGGCAGCACACCGACATAATATTCCCTTTATTCTCAGCACGGTGACAACTATGGACATTGAACGTGCTAGTGAACTCACCGAGGGTAAAGCTTGGTTTCAACTCTATAATCCTGTTGAGGAAAGTATTCGCAAAGATATCATTGCCCGTGCGGCAGCAGCGGAATGCCCTGTGTTGGTCTTGTTGAGTGATGTGCCCACTTTTGGCTATCGCCCTCGCGATTTTAGAAACCATTTGGCCTTGCCTCCTAAAATGACACTGCGCAATATCATGCAAGTTTTAGGTAAACCTAAATGGGCTATGCAAACCTTAAAATATGGCATTCCCTCTTTCAACACCCTCAAACCCTACACCCCCGAAGGTTTGAATTTAAAACAGTTGGGCGCCTTTATGGATCGTACTTTTTCAGGTAAATTGAACGCCGAAAAAATAAAACCCATTCGAGATCAGTGGAAGGGGAAATTGGTGCTTAAGGGCGTGGCCTCTGCACAAGATACTGAAGATGCCATTGCCATGGGGTTTGACGGCATTATAGTTTCCAACCACGGTGGACGTCAGTTAGATGCTTCTGCCTCAACCATAAAGGTCGTTCAAGAGCTACAAGCAAAATATGGTCAGCAAATAGAAATTATGATGGACAGTGGACTACGATCTGGGCCAGATATTGCTCGTGCTATGGCCTGTGGGGCGCAATTCACGTTTTTAGGCCGTGCATTTATGTATGGTGTTGCTGCCTTGGGCGAAGCGGGAGGTGACCATACTATCAATATCTTAAAAACACAATTTAAACAAGTCATGGATCAACTTTGTTGCGAGAAAGTGACTGATTTACCCACTCATTTAATTCCATGAAAACCGAAAGCACACAAGCTGTTCCCCAAACAGAAACCGGAAGCGAATTTGAACGAACGCCGGTTCCTTATTCCCAATTAAAAAGTTGGAAAAGTTTTTTAGGCATGTATGCCGGAGAGCATGCTGCCGGAACCGAGTTTGTGATTGGCCCTCTTTTTTTAACCACGGGGGTAAGCGCATTTGATTTAATTGTAGGGTTGCTATTGGGTAACCTTATGGCTGTTTTAAGCTGGCGTTTTTTAACTGCTACTATTGGCGTGCGCTATAGACTTACGCTCTACTATCAGCTTGAAAAGATATGTGGTAAAAATTTGGTGGTCATCTACAACTTAGCCAACGGTATTTTGTTTTGCTTCTTGGCAGGTGCCATGATTACGGTTTCTGCCACAGCAGTAGGCATACCCTTTGATATGGAAATGCCCAAACTAACCGATACCCTTCCTAATGGCCCTACTTGGGTTATAATCGTATTGAGTTTAGGTGTCGTAATATCTTTGATTGCCGCCAGGGGCTTTGCTACCGTTTCTAAAGCTGCCAATTGGATGTCTCCCCTCATTGTTTTTGGGTTCTTAGCGGCAGGGCTGGTTTCCCTAAACCAACTGGGTGTGGGTACTTTCTCTGATTTTTGGGCCCTCTGGGGTGAAGGGAGTGACCCTTTTCCCGGTCAACTTAAATATACCTTTTGGCATGTCTTTTTTTGGTCTTGGTTTGCCAACGCAGCCATGCATATTGGCATGTCTGATTTAACTGTTTTTCGTTATGCAAAAAAGGCTACTTCGGGTTGGACCACAGCCGCCGGAATGTATGTGGGGCACTATATGGCTTGGATTGCAGCGGCCCTATTGTATGCGGTCTATTTGCAATCTCCCGAGGCTCAGTTGCTGCTTCAAAATGGAGAAGCACCCCCCGTGGCTCCGGGTCCATTGGCATATAACGCCCTTGGTCTCTTTGGTATTTTGGTCGTGATTTTAGCTGGGTGGACAACCGCTAATCCAACCATTTATAGGGCTGGTTTAGCCTTTCAAGCCATCATGCCTAAAGTACACACCTTTTGGGTCACCATTTTAGCGGGAGCCGTGGCTACCTTGGCTGGATTATTTCCTGCTTTTGCCATGAAATTATTAGATTTTGTTGCCCTTTATGGTTTTATTTTGGCACCGGTAGGCGCTATTATTGTATTTGAACATTTTTTCCATAGAAGAGTGGGAATCATTCCCAATTATGCTGCCAAAGCTGGGTTAAATTTCAATACTACAGTGCTTTTGGCTTGGGTGTTAGCGGCCGGTGGCTTTTATATTTGGTCTCAAATGGAGGGTATTTTTCTTTCGTTTATGACCCTTCCGGCTTGGCTTTGTTGTGGCTTGCTTTTCCTTTTATTTAGTAAGCTATTTCAAAGGGCAATGTAACACACCCCTGATTTTGCTCTGCAAAATCTTTTCCCTCTTTTTAGAGGGGATAATGGTTCCTCCTACTAAGGGAACTTGTGGGAAATTTATTGCTCCCGAATAAAATAGGCTTTAGCAACGCCAGACTCTAAGGTGCTAACGGATATTAACTGCCAACCTTGTTTGCCTAAGCGGTTAAAATTTTCTTCGGTAAGTTCAGATTTCTTAAAAACCTTATTGCTTATTATTTTGTTTTCGAACGTTTTCATGAATTATCTTTTAAAACAATATACAAAATAATTAAAGTTTATTTAGACCCTTTAAAAGGGTAGATTACTCATAATCTTTCTTTTAGGCATTCTGGTTTACGACAAATTTTTTAACTTAGTCTCTGATAATCATAAATAAAATGAAAAAATTCCTATTTCTATTAAGTATTGTATTGGTGGGGTGCCAACCCCCCAAAGAAAACACACCTGAGGAAACACCCACTTCCCCACCAGGTTATGTGATGCAGGAAGGTAAAAAATTAGCCGTTGATGATGCTAATCCAGAAAATTTAGCCTTTTGGGATCGCTACATACAAGCGCACAATGAGCGTGATTTAGAAACTATTGCAGCCATGAATAATGATTCCATTACAATCTATACCCATGATGGAAACAAAACCGTTGGTACAGCTGCACACCTTCAAAGTTTAGAAGCTTGGTTTGAAGCAGCAGCTCCCACATGGAACACCTATTTTTCTTATACCATGAAGATTGAAGGTCAGCAAGGCGCCTGGGTTATTTCGGGCCATGAAATGACTGAAACTCCTGGAGGAGAAACCCTCAAACACTATGACATTACCGATGCTTATATTGAAGATGGAAAAGTGAAAGCCTTTTGGGTTTATCAGAGAAAATAAAATTTTAATAAAACATTTTAAAACCAAAAATCAAGATGAAAAAACTAGTTTATTTATTTGCCTTTTTTATTTGTGGGCTTAGTTTACAAGCTCAAATTTTTACTCAAATTGAAGAAATTACATTAAAAGAAGGGGTAGAAGCGGACTATGAAGCCTTTGAAGCCTTTTGGGGTGTTGTGAAAGAAAAAGCAATTGCCGATGGCCACCAAACCGGCTGGTTTGTTTGGAAAGTAGATTCCAATAGCAATAATAACAATGCTTGGGCTCACTATTTAATTATTAATGTTTTTAAAGACAAGGCCCAAATGGAGGCTCAAAGCTCTCATCCTGCGGGTTGGTGGCAAGACTATGTTAAAGCTGCCCACAAAGGCAAAACCAAAAGTAAAGTGGTTAAAAAATATATTGCCGAAACCATGGATAATAAATACAGACAGAAGTCGGTGACCTATACCAACAAAAGGATTTCAGACTATATGATGCCTGGAGCTAATCCGTCAAAAGGCTTGGTGGGTTATTATTTAGGTTTGGAGCAACTCAATGAAGATTACGTTCCCTTTGAGTTGAATTATTTTAAACCCTCACACGAAGGCCGAAGATGGTGGTGGGAACTTAACGAAGTTGACAGTCGCTCAGACAATGCCTATCAACCTGTGAGTCATATTATTTTTGAAATTCCTAATGAAGAGGCTCCCCAAATTAAAGAAGAGGACGTTTCTTTTACCGATAAGATGATGTCTAAATATGGACAAACCACACGCAAACTTCACGGGTGGTTACGAACCGAATTGGTGCTTTGGGAAATGTAATGACAAACGCAAAAAGACCCTCCAAAATGGAGGGTTTTTTTTTGCTTGCAGGTCAATAGCGGAAAAGACTGTTCGCCATAGACGCCCAATATACCACTTGCACTTGAAGCAAATCAGCTAGAGGAGTGTGTTATCGCTTTTTTAGCCTACTTAAAGTTTCCGGTTTTATGCCTAAAAAAGAGGCTACATATTTACTGGGGGTGCGGGCTATAATTCTAGGATCGTAATTAGCCAGAAAATAGGAAAAGCGGGTGGCTGCGTCAGGTATTCTGCTAATCAGAGCGCGTTTTTGAGCAAGCTGGTAGTACTTTTCTAATCGCCTACATTTGGTTTTGACTGGTAGTATGTTTCATTCTTTTTTTTCGTTAAAACAAACTGGTCAAATAATTTACCTGTAGGAGTAAACGACCTATAGGTCAGTTGATCTTCTGCTATGCTTATGTGCTGAAAGAGCTGAGTGTTTTCCCCTGCTTTTTCTCGTTTAGCACCAAAAGATTCCCACCCTTCTGTGCTGATATTATACATTTTTCCACCGCTAACCGAAACCACATAAACCGGTCCCTTGAGCCTATTTTCATCATTTTTATTTACCTGTTTTGTTTCCTCATATACGGCCCCTCGGGCGTAGCTGTGATCATGACCTTGCAAAGCGAGGTCTACCTTATATTGCTCAAAAAGGGGTTGCCAATGCTGGCGCAATTCAGGATTATCTCTTCCGCCAGAAGCCGAAAAAACCGGATGATGGTAGGTCACTACCGTCCATTTTTTGGGATTATTGGCCAAAACTTTTTTGAGCCAATCGGCTTGTAATTCAATAGCTTCATTGCTGTTGAGGGCAATTACCCTTAAGTTTGGATAATCTACATAATAACAAGTCTCCTTAAGTCCTTCAGGGCCATTATTTGGAAAAGAAAATTGCGCTTTCCATTGGAGTGACAGAGCTTTGTTTTCTCTAGGGGACTCCTTATCTAATCCTCTGTATTCGTGATTTCCCGGCACGGCAATGGTCGGAATCTGACTGTGAATGAAACCTCCCGCGGCAAACCACTCATTCCATTGGGATTCATCGTGAGCATCATTCACTAAATCTCCTGCATGAATAAAAAAGTCAGCTTCGGGAGCTGTTTTAAATGCAGTTCGAATAACTCTAGACCACAATTCTAAAATATAATTTTGAGCATCTCCAACATATAAAAAAGAAAGGGATCCGGTGGTTTCTGGTTGTGTTTTGAATTGATGCCATTCGCTCTTAAAGCTGTCGTTGGCCACTCGGTAGGCATAGAGTGTGTTGGGGTTCAAATCTGTGACCACCACTTCATAAAAGGCCGATTCAAACCCATCTTCACTAGCTCCTGAAGTATCTACTAAACTTCTTTTAGCAGGTAGTCTCTTGGCTTTTTTGCGAAAGTTTGGATCATCTTCTGCAGGAATAATTTCAATATAGCCCACCTTGCTTTTTGGACTGCTTCTCCAGTTAATGCCAATGGCATGCGCCGGATCTTCTTGCGCACTCAACACCACATGGTCGGGAAAATAGTCGGGTGCTGCCCATTCTTTCATGATGGTGGCTAGGTCTTGAGCTTGTAGCCCGCCCCAAAAAGAGAGGCTCAATAGACTACAAAAAAGAAAAATTGGGGTCGTTTGGAATAGGCTTGCTTTCATTAAACAAAATATATTGGTGTTTTAAACTGTTTGTTAATTCATTTAAAACTACAAAAAAACTAGTTTGAAGCCACACTCTTTTTATACTATATAAAATATATTTCCACCCATTAATTCTACTTGTTGCTTCACTCAAAAACATCCCCCCTTAAAGTCAACTCAAATAAAATGCTACCTTTGAGAAACACACTACCTAGATAAAAATGAAAGACAAAAAACTTCGCAGCAGTGAATGGTTTGGGGGAGATACTAAAATGGGATTTGTGCACCGTTCTTGGATGCGCAATCAAGGACATCCAGACCATATGTTTAACGGCAGACCCGTTATTGGCATTTGCAACACTTGGTCTGATCTCACTCCCTGTAATGCACACTTAAGAGACTTTGCTGAAATTGTGAAGCGGGGCGTCTATGAGGCGGGAGGATTTCCCTTAGAATTTCCGGTTATGTCCTTAGGTGAAACCCTTATGAAGCCCAGCACCATGCTCTATCGCAATTTGGCAAGCATGGATGTTGAAGAAAGCATTAGAGCCAACCCCTTAGATGGAATTGTATTGCTCACAGGCTGCGATAAAACCACTCCCTCCACCATAATGGGGGCTTGCAGTGTAGACTTACCCACGCTAGTGGTGCCGGGAGGGCCCATGCTCAATGGCTATTGGAAAGGTCAAAAAGTGGGCTCCGGAACCTTAACTTGGCAAATCTCAGAGGGTTTAGTTAAAGGAGAAATTACGGGAGAAGAATTACGGGAAGCTGAATCTTGTATGAGCCGAAGTGCTGGGCATTGCATGACCATGGGAACAGCCTCTTCTATGGCTTGCACCGTAGAGGCCCTTGGTCTTACCTTACCCAACGCGGCAGCCATTCCAGCTGTAGACTCCAGAAAAAAAGTAATGGCACATTTGGCTGGTAATAGAATTGTTGAAATGGTTAAAGAAGATTTAACCCTTTCAAAAGTGCTCACTCGTGAGGCTTTCGAAAACGCCATTAAAATAAACGCCAGTATTGGAGGTTCAACCAATGTCGTTTTGCATTTGTTGGCCATTGCAAGAAGAATTGGAGTATCACTAGATTTAGAAGATTTTGATGCCCTCGCCAGTCGCTTGCCCATGATTGTGAATTTAATGCCTGCGGGGGACTATCTCATGGAAGACCTATTTTATGCCGGTGGCTTGAGTGCCGTAGTGAATGCTATGAAAGAGCATCTTAAACCCGCCCTAACCGTAAACGGAAAATCCCTAGTAGAAAATGCTAAAACAGTTGCCAGCTCCAATTCAGATGTTATTAGCGATTTGGAACATCCCTTTATGAAAGAAGCTGGTATTGCCATTTTAAAAGGAAATTTATGTGAAAAAGGGGCTGTGATCAAGCCCTGTGCTGCAAGTCCTCATTTGATGAAACACCGCGGCCGTGCTGTTGTTTTTGAATCTATTGAAGACTATCACGAACGTGTTAATGATCCCAATTTAGATATTGATAAAGATTGTGTTATGGTGTTAAAAGGAGTGGGACCTGTTGGCTATCCGGGTATGCCCGAAGTTGGCAATATGACCCTTCCAAAAAAATTACTGGATCAAGGCGTGAATGATATGGTGCGCATATCTGACGGCAGAATGAGTGGAACCGCTTATGGCACTGTGGTGCTTCACATTGCGCCTGAGTCTTCTGTTGGAGGAACCTTGGCCTTGGTTCAAAATGGCGACATGATTAGCCTTGATGTAGAAAATAGAAGTCTTCAACTTGACGTTTCTGCAACCGAATTAGCCGCTCGGAAAAAAAACTGGCAAGCTCCTCCCCCTCAAGCCAAAAGAGGATATGCTAAACTCTATATAGACAGCGTCAATCAGGCAGATGAGGGCTGTGACCTCGATTTCCTCAAAGGCGGTTCTGGGTCAGAAGTAAGTCGTGATTTGCATTAACTATGATTGTTTCTTTTCTCCTACTTTTTATTGCCGTTGCTCTAATTGTTTTTCTCACCGGACAACTTCAATGGCATCCATTTTTAGTGCTTATTTTGGTGAGTATTGGCTTTGGTTTAGCCTCGGGAATGGCTCCCGATATGGTGTTAACCACACTCCAAAAAGGTTTTGGCGATACGCTGGGCTCCATAGGCATCATCATTGTGGTTGGGCTCATCATAGGAACCTTTTTTGAGAAATCGGGTGGGGCAATTGTCATTGCCAATTTATTTGTTAGGCTTTTGGGTAGCAAACGAATGCACACTGCCATCGCTTTTATGGGCTATTTGATTTCTATTCCGGTATATGCCGACTCCGGATTTGTAATTCTCACCCCCATCAATAAAGCCTTGACCAAAAAGGTGGGGCTTTCGCTAGCCGGAACGGCAGTTGCTTTGGGCATTGGGCTTACGGCTTCACATACTATGGTGCCGCCTACACCCGGTCCACTAGCCGCCGCTGCTATTATTGGAGCAGATTTGGGCTGGGTGATTGTGATTGGTCTAGTGGCTAGTATTTTGGGACTATTGGTTTGCATTCGATTTTCTAAATATATGGGCGAAAAAATATGGATTGAATCTGATTCGGCCTCTCCTACTGATGAAGAAAACACAACCGAACAACTCCCTTCTTTAACCAAAACCATACTCCCCATTTTCACACCCTTATTGCTAATTGTTATACGAGCCGTTGTAGAATATCCCGGATTTCCCCTAGCCGACGGAAACTTGAAAAGCTTCATTGCCTTTATTGGGCACCCTATAACGGCTCTTCTTATCGGGATGTTTTTAGCCTTTAGAATGCCTGTCCAAAAAAACGCCAAAAGAATTTCACAAGGGGGGTGGTTGGGCAAGGCCATACAAGGATCTGCCACCATAATATTGATTACAGCTGCTGGCGGTGCCTTTGGAAAAATGATTCAGGCATCGGGCTTTCACCATGCTATTGAACCCCTCATCAAAACCTTACCCTTGGGTTTACTCCTCCCTTTTTTAATGGCCGCTTTAATTAAAACTGCGCAAGGTTCCTCAACCGTAGCGCTGGTTACAGCAGCCTCTATTGTCTTTCCCCTATTAGAGGCTTTAGCCCTAACCTCTACTATTGATAAAGCTTTAGTTGTTATTGCCATCGGTGCAGGTTCTGCCGTTGTTTCTCACGCCAATGATAGCTTTTTTTGGGTCATCACGCAGTTTTCGGGCATGAGCGTTCCACAAGGCTATCGACTTCATTCATTGGCCACGCTTGTATTGGGCTTAACGGTCATTTCTATCCTTCTTATTTTTAAAGGCTTGCTTGGGCTTTTTGCTGGATAAACTTGGAGTTGCGTTTATTTTCTAGCGTGCATTGAAAGGCTGTAGCTTTTATAAATTAATATAAAAGTCGTTTTGCCTTGAATCGTATTGTTCCTGATTAAACTGATGAAGATAGGAACCTTTATTGGAGGAGCTCATGTCCTTCTCCTCTAGTTTGATCAAGAGGTTCATAGATTTTATTTTATTGATAAAATTTCTCTTATCAATCGTTTTTCCTAAAATAGCTTCATATAATTTTTGAAGCTGCCGCATGGTAAATTTTTCGGGCAAAAGTCCAAAACCAATAGGACTAATTGAAATCTTATGTCTTAATCGTTTAATTGCCTTTTCTACCATCTCATTGTGATCGAAAATCAAATCGGGAAGTTTGGAAAAGCTAAACCATTCTGCATTAAATCTCTTGTTTAAATCCCTTCCATGACTGTCAATATTAATCAGGGCATAATAGGAAACCGATACTGTTCGTTCTTGAGGATCTCGGTCTACCTCGCCAAAGGTATATAACTGCTCCATGTAGATATCACGAACACCGGTCAAATCATACAAAATGCGATTGGCAGCCCGAACAAGCGTTTCTTTATTTTCAAGAAATCCACCAATTAAAGACCATTTGCCTTTTTCGGGTTCAAAATCTCTTTTGATAAGAAGCACTTTCAATTCTTCGTTATCAAAACCAAAAATGATACAGTCTAGAGCAAGAAAAATTTTGTCTTCGGGGTTATAATTCTGACCCATGTTTTTATCGCTTTTCTGCTACCAATGTACTAAATTGAACAATATCTACCTTAGCCTTTTGGCTGTAGGGTTATAAACAAATGCTTTTTTAGGTTTAAATTAGAAGTTGAAATTCTTTATTTTTAAATACGAAAGGGTTTTTTACGTCAAAAGGTTTTGCCAAACAAATAGAAGTTAAGCGTGTCTTTTATGAGGTGCCTTTTTGGAAAAACAGCAAGACCCAACCGAAAATGATAAATTAGCTACCATGAAAATAGTTTCCCTAGTCGTATTAAATATACTGCTGACGGTTGTTTCTTGCACATCTGGTGAAAAAGAAACCCCTTCAAAAAATCAAACCGAAAAAGGCTATCAAATTGAGCCGGTAGACATTCAACAAATTCAATTAACCGATTCGTTTTGGTTGCCCATCATAGAGCGTGTACAAGAAAAAACCATCGCCTATGCGCTTGCTAAATGCGAAGAAGAGGGTCGAATTGAAAATTTCTTAATAGCCGGGGGTCAAATGGAGGGAACCGTTAGAGGAGAAATGCCCTTTGATGATACTGATGTTTATAAAATTATAGAAGGCGCTTCTAATTCCTTGATAAGTGCCCCCAATAAGCAACTCGAAAATTTATTGGATTCTTTAATAAGCATCATTAAAGTGGGGCAAGAAAAAGACGGATATCTCACCACTTGGAGAACCATCAATCCGGCAGAGCCTCCAGCCACTTGGGTAAAAGTGGAAGAAGGCAAACGCTGGGAATCCTTGTTTATGAGTCATGAACTCTATAATGCCGGACACCTCTACGAAGCGGCCGCTGTACACTTTAAAGCTACCGGCAAAAGAAATTTTTTAGACCTTGCCCTAGCCAACGCCGATTTGATGGTGCAAACATTTGGTGATAGCCCCCAACAAATTAAAGCCGTTCCGGGTCACCAAATCATTGAGACAGGCTTGATAAAGCTCTATCAACTTACACAAAAGGAGGCCTATCTCAACTTGGCCAAATATTTTTTAGACAACCGTGGAAATCCTGAAAATCACGACCTTTTTGGTCCTTATTCCCAAGACCATGCGCCAGTAGTGGAACAAGATGAAGTGGTGGGTCATGCTGTTAGAGCCATGTATATGTATGCTGCATTGACCGATATTGCAGCGCTGCAACAAGATCGCTCATATGCCCAGGCTGTTTCTAATTTGTGGAACAATATGGTGTCTAAAAAGATTTATGTCACCGGGGGAATTGGAGCCAAGCACGAAGGGGAGGCTTTTGGTGCAAATTATGAGCTTCCTAATTTAACCGCCTATAATGAAACTTGTGCCGCCATTGGCGATGTGTATTGGAATCATAGATTGCATAACCTCTATGGCGATGTTAAATATTTTGATGTAATCGAAAGAACCTTATACAACGGATTGATCTCCGGATTGTCTTTGGATGGGGTCAACTTTTTTTATCCCAATGCCCTTGAGTCCGATGGCGTCTATCAATTCAATCAAGGGGCTTGCACAAGAAAGTCTTGGTTTAATTGTTCTTGCTGCCCAACCAATCTTATTCGATTTATCCCCTCTATCCCCGGATTGATTTATTCAAAATCTAAAGAGGCTATTTATATTAATCTTTATGCATCAAGTAAAGCCACTATCGATTATAATGGCCAAGCTATTGAAGTAGAACAAAGCACACAATATCCGTGGGAGGGAAAAGTAGCAATTGCTGTATCGCCTCAAGAAAAAATGCATTTCACGCTAAAACTCAGGGTTCCGGGTTGGAGTAGAAATGAAGTTTTACCAAGTGATTTGTATGCCTATTCTAATGAAAGTATGCCTCAACCCACCCTTCATTTAAACGGTCAAAAAATGGACGCTTCTATTCAAGATGGCTATTTTATCTTAAGCAGAAAATGGGATCAGAATGATCGTGTTGAGATCACCTTTCCTATGCGTGTTAGAACGGTTCAAGCCAATGAAAAAGTAGCTGAAGATCGCGGAAAATTAGCCCTAGAATATGGGCCTTTAGTCTATGCCGTAGAAGGGATTGATAATCCTCAATTTGAGCAGGTTAGGGTTTCTTCAACAGATCAATTTAGCGTTCAATATGAAACTCTTTTAAAGGGAGTGAACACCATAAAATGGGATCAATTTAAAGCCATTCCCTACTATGCTTGGTCTAATAGAGGCATTGGAAAAATGAAAGTTTGGCTAACCGAAGAATCGATAAAAAAAGAATAGAAGCAGTCTTTTAAGTGTTTCATAAACACTTATGGGGTGTTTTATTATATTTGATGTAATAGAGCAAGATGAAAAAATATGTTATAGGTCTAGATTTTGGTTCAGATTCCGTTCGAGCTGTTTTGGTTGACACCCAAAATGGAGCCGAATTGGCTACTGAGGTTTTTTGGTATCCAAGGTGGAAAGAACAAAAATATTGTAATGCCAGTTGCAACCAGTTTCGACAACATCCATTAGACCATATAGAGGGGCTTGAACATACCATTAGGGCGGTAGTATCTCAAAGCAAGGTGCCTCCTGAAACTATTGTTGGCATTTGCATAGACACCACCGGCTCTTCTCCTTTGCCTTTAGCGCAAGATGGAACCCCTTTAGCCTTAGTTGAAGGTTTTGAAGAAAACCCCAATGCCATGATGGTCCTTTGGAAAGATCATACGGCGGTGCATGAGGCAAATGAAATTAATCAGTTGGCAAAATCTTGGGGTGGTGTTGATTATACCCTATACGAAGGAGGAATCTATTCCACTGAATGGTTTTGGGCTAAAATTTTACATATTGCCAGAGTCGATCAAGCCGTAAAAGAAGCAGCCCATACTTGGATGGAACACTGTGACTATATGACCTATTTGTTGTCTGACACTAAAGACCTGACCACTTTTAAGCGGAGCCGATGTGCAGCAGGTCACAAGGCAATGTGGCACAAGAGTTGGGGTGGCCTGCCCGACAAAAACTTCCTTTCCCAATTAGATCCTTATTTGGCCCAATTGAAAGACCACCTCTATGAAGAAACGTATACTTCTAATGACATAGCGGGGCATCTTTCGGAAGAATGGGCCAGCAAGCTGGGCTTAACTACCAAAACAGTTCTTGCGGTGGGCACCTTTGATGCGCATGCCGGAGCAGTAGGCGCTCAAATTGAAAAAAACACTTTGGTACGGGTCATGGGCACTTCAACGTGTGATATTATGGTGGCTCCCCAAGAAATAATTGGCAATCATTGCGTTAAAGGCATTTGTGGACAAGTGGAGGGCTCTGTCATTCCCGGAATGATTGGATTAGAAGCCGGCCAATCTGCTTTTGGTGATGTTTTGGCTTGGTTTAAAGACCTTTTGGCTTGGCCCATTGAGCATTTGGTGCTGTCTTCTGCTGTTCTTTCTGACCCTCAAAAACAAAAATTACAGGACGATATAGATCAAAACCTCCTTAAAACCTTAACGGAACAAGCCCAACAGATTCCCTTAGAAGAAGCCATCCCCGTTGCCTTAGACTGGGTGAATGGCCGAAGAACACCCGATGCCAATCAAGAATTAAAAAGCGCCTTAATGGGAATTTCATTGGGCAGCAAGGCCCCTCATCTCTTTAAAGCTTTAATTAACGCAATCTGTTTTGGGGCTAAAATGATTGTGAATCGTTTTGAAAATGAGGGCGTAAAAATTGAAACGGTGATTGGCATTGGTGGGGTTGCCCGAAAATCGCCCTACATTATGCAAACGCTCGCCAATGTGCTCAATATCCCCATAAAAGTTGCTGAATCTGACCAAGCACCTGCTTTAGGTGCCGCCATTTATGCTGCGGTAGCTGCCGGGGTTTATCAAAAAGTTACAGAAGCTAGCGCTGTTTTAGGAAGTGCTTTTGAGGCCGAATATTTTCCTCAGCCGGAGGCTGTTAAATATTATACAAACGCCCTTCACGACTACAAGGCCTTGGGCGAATTTGTAGAACAAATAACCCATAAAAAAGAAAAATGATTTCCAAGTATAAATCCCTTAAAGAAGAGTGCTTTGAAGCCAATCTTCAACTCAATGCCTTAAATCTTGTGGTCTATACCTTTGGCAATGTAAGTGCCGTAAATAGAGCCGATGGGGTTTTTGCCATTAAACCCAGTGGGGTGCCCTATGCACAATTAAAACCCGAGGATATCGTAATTCTTGATTATGACAATACAGTGGTTGAAGGAACCTTGCGCCCTTCATCCGACACAAAAACCCATGCCCATTTGTATAAAAATTGGGAAACAATTGGCGGAATTGCCCATACGCATGCCACCTATTCTGTTGCTTGGGCACAAGCTCAAAAAGACATTCCTATTTTTGGCACCACCCACGCCGATCACCTCACTACTGATATTCCCTGTGCTCCGCCCATGTCTGATGAATTGATCAAAGGAAATTATGAGCACAACACCGGCATCCAAATCATCAATTGTTTTACGGAGAGAAAGTTATCCTACAAAGAAGTAGAAATGGTACTTCTGGGCAATCACGGTCCGTTTACATGGGGTGCAACAGCGGCACAAGCGGTCTATAACAGCAAGGTGCTGGAGGTGGTAGCAGAAATGGCTTATATAACCTTGCAAATTAATCCACAAGCCCCTCGATTAAAAGACGCATTAATTAAAAAACACTACGACCGTAAACATGGCAAAGATGCCTATTACGGGCAATAATTAAATCATAATCTAACATGATAGACATTTCAAAAAAGGAGGTTTGGTTTATTACCGGAAGCCAACATTTATATGGCCCTGAAACCTTACAACAAGTAGCCCAAAATGCCAAGACCATTACAAAAGCTTTTGAGGAGTCTAAAGACATCCCTGTTAGGGTGGTCTATAAACCTACAGTTAAAACAACGGAGGAAGTATATGAAACCTTAACAGCGGCCAATCAAACCAAAGATTGTATTGGTGTCATTACCTGGATGCATACATTTTCGCCCGCCAAAATGTGGATTAGAGGACTAACAGCCCTACAGAAACCGCTCCTACATTTGCATACCCAATATAACCGAGATATTCCTTGGGACACTATCGATATGGATTTTATGAACCTCAACCAGGCTGCCCATGGCGATCGGGAATTTGGATTCATAGTTAGCCGTTTGCGCAAAAACCGCAAAGTGGTGGTGGGACATTGGGCAGAAGCCTCGGTGCAGCAAAAAATTGGAGCTTGGACACGCGTTGCGGCCGGATGGGACGATTGGCAAGGAGCTAAATTTGCACGTTTTGGGGATAATATGCGGTTTGTTGCTGTAACCGATGGAGATAAAGTTGAGGCCGAAACTCAATTTGGCTTTTCTGTCAACACCTTTGGCATTGGCGATTTGGTTGCCCAGATTAGCGAAATCCCAAAGGCGGCTATAGAAACGCTCATTCAAGAATATGAAGCTTCCTATGATATGGCGCCTTCGTTATTGAAAGGAGGGCAACATAGAGCTTCTTTAGAAGAGGCCGCTAGGATAGAGTTGGGCCTTGAAAAATTCTTGGTTGCAGGAGGTTTTAAAGGGTTTACCGATACTTTTGAAGACCTTCATGGCATGAAACAACTGCCAGGAATTGCCGTGCAACGTTTAATGCAAAAAGGCTATGGCTTTGCTGGTGAAGGGGATTGGAAAACGGCTGCCTTAGTTCGGGCTCTAAAAGTTATGGGAACTGGATTGCAAGGGGGAAATGCCTTTATGGAAGACTATACCTATCATTTAGACCCAAAAGAGCCGAGAATTTTAGGTTCCCATATGCTAGAAGTAGATCCTGTTTTAGCTGCCGATAAGCCCTCTTGCGAAATTCACCCCTTAGGAATTGGGGGAAAAGAAGATCCTGTTCGCTTGGTGTTTAATGGCAAAGCCGGTCAATCTTTGGTAGCAGCCCTTATGGATTTTGGCAATCGATTTAGACTCGTTATTAATAAAACCGAAGGAGAAACAATAACCAAAAAACTACCTAAACTACCCGTGGCACGAATCATGTGGAAACCCCTCCCTGATTTTGAGACTGCCACTACCGCTTGGATTTTAGCCGGGGGGGCGCACCACACTTGCTACAGTGAAAATATTAGCGTAGAACAGTTGGAAGACTTTGCCGATATTGCCCAAATTGAAGCCTTGGTGATTGACGAAAACACCAATCTTAGAGACTTTAAAAATACACTACGCACTAATGAGGCCTATTTTGCCTCAAAAAACTTTTGATGACCTTCTAAATTAAATGCATTATGAAAACGCTAAAACATTTCCTGTATCAATTTCTAATCCTTGCGCTTAGCATGTCGCTAATCAATTGTAAAGGAGATCCTAAAAAACAAAGCAAACTCAATATGGAAGAACAAAGCACTATCACCAAAACCCCATATGGAAAACTACCTGACGGCACTGTTATAGATCAATATACTTTAAAAAACACAAATGGAATGACGGTTGGTATTATTACCTATGGAGGAATAATAACTTCTTGGACAGCTCCCAATAAAGAGGGCGTTTATGAAGATGTCGTTTTAGGCTATACCCAATTGGAAGAGTATCTCAACGGCAGTCCCTATTTTGGCGCCCTTATTGGACGATATGGTAATCGCATTGCTCAGGCAAAATTTGCACTTGACGGAAAGGAATATACTTTAGCAGTCAATGATGGGCCCAATCATTTGCACGGAGGTCTAAAAGGATTTGATAAAGTGGTCTGGAATGCCACTCAATCAAAAACCGATAGTGGTGTTTCTCTAGTGCTTCGCTATTTGAGTGCCCACATGGAAGAAGGGTATCCTGGAAATTTAGAGACCACTGTAACCTATACCCTTACCCCTAACAATGTGTTGGAAGTAGAATATCAAGCCATTACCGATCAAAAAACGGTTGTAAACTTGACCCAACACTCCTACTTTAATTTATCGGCTGATTTTTCAAAACCCATTGTAGACCACCAGATAAGTATTGATGCCGATAGCTATTTACCCGTTGACGAAACCTTAATTCCCACTGGAGAATTTGCCGAAGTACAAAACACTCCTTTTGATTTTAGAAAGGCCAAAACCATTGGAAAAGACATTGACACAGATCACGATCAATTGAAAAAGGGACTGGGCTATGACCATTGTTGGGTGCTCAACCATCAAAATCAGGGCTTGCGATTTGCAGCCTCTGCCCACCACAAAAAAAGTGGTCGATTGTTAGAAGTATATACCGATGAACCTGGCATGCAATTTTATACGGGCAATTTTCTAGATGGTACTTTGCCCAATAAGCAAGGAGGAACCTATGCCCACAGAACCGGTTTTTGTTTGGAAACCCAACATTATCCAGATAGTCCAAATCAGGAAAACTTTCCTTCTGTGATTTTGAATCCTGGAGAAACATATACCACAAAAACAATCTTTAAGTTTTCCGTAAAATAAGAGAGGCGACTCCTTTTATTTTTTGGACAATAGGGTTTTTCGCTGAGATTCGTCCTCCCAAAAAAGTGAGGTTAAGTGTGCTTTTGCTATCTTACCGTTATTAAAGTTGATATCTTATAAACACATGAAAACAAATGCTGCTTTTCTGTTACATGCTCTTTGGGGTCTCTCTATATTCCTGTTTAGCTTAGTTTCTCCTCGCCTTAATGGGCAAGAGGGTCAAAAGAAAAAGTTCAATTTTGTGGTCATTTTTACGGATGATTTGGGCTATGGTGATTTGAGTTGTTTTGGCCACCCTTCCATTGTAACTCCCGTCTTGGATCGAATGGCAATGGAGGGTCAAAAATGGACTAATTTTTATGTTGGCGCTTCTGTTTGTACTCCCAGTAGAGCCGCCTTATTAACAGGTAGGCTCCCGGTGAGAAATGGGATGATGAGCGATAAAGCGCGTGTCTTTTTTCCAAACTCTAAAAATGGGATTCCACACAAAGAAATTACCCTTGCCGAGCAGCTTAAAAAGGCCCACTACACAACCCATATGGCGGGTAAATGGCACCTAGGACACCGTGAAGCCTATTTACCTACCAACCATGGGTTTGACTACTACTATGGCATTCCCTATTCTAACGATATGGATATAACACGTAAACTCAATAGCTCCATGGATTATTGGGAATTATGGACCAAAGAATATGAAAATTTAACCCCACAAGATTTTAATGTGCCTCTTATAGAAGGTACTACTCAAATTGAGCGACCTGCCAATCAACATACCATCGTGAAGCGCTATACGGACGCCTCCATTAACGTGATTAACGAACACCAAAAAGGAGATCGTCCATTCTTTTTATACTTGGCTTACAATTTGCCTCACGTGCCTTTGTTTGCTTCTGAGCCCTTTATGGGCAAAAGTAAACGAGGGCTGTATGGAGATGTTGTAGAAGAAATTGATCATAACATTGGACGGCTTATTGAGGCACTCAAAAACAATGGGTTAGCCGAAAACACCATAGTGGTTTTCACTTCAGACAATGGCCCTTGGCTGCCCACCGAAATATCTGGTGGAAGTGCCGGTTTGCTTCGCGACGGAAAAGGATCCACTTGGGAAGGAGGCATGCGAGAACCAACCATCTTTTGGTCTCCAGGAAATATTAAACCAGGAGTCATTACAGAGCTCGGTACCACCATGGATTTGTTTACCACCTTTAGTAACCTTGCAGGAGTGGCTATTCCAACAGATCGAGTAATGGATGGAGTAGACCTAACTCCAGTATTGTTTCATAAAGAAAAAGGGCCTCGCAATGAAGTGTATTACTATCGCGAACGTGAGCTCTATGCCTTCCGCCTAGGTGCTTTCAAAGCCCATTTTATTACCAAACCCGGTTATGGTGGCGGAGAAAAAGTCTATCATGACCCTCCTCTTTTATTTAATGTAGACCAGGACCCTAGTGAGCGTTTTAATATTGCTACCAAACGACCTGACGTTTTGGAAAAAATCAAAAATGCCGTAGATGTGCATCGCGCTACTATGACAATGGAGCCTGATTTATTGCTGGAAAGAGATGCGCAATATCTCAATTGAACGAACTCCAGAGGGAGAGCATATAGTGCTTTTTTGCAGCACTTGTTTGTTTAATCTACCAATAAAACCTCTTGTGTTTTTCTGAAGTTGTCAATGGCCACAAAATAGTCGGGGTCTTCTAATACATTGACTTCACAAATTTTTTCTGCTTTTTTAATTAGTTTAATGCAATCTGGTGAGAGATGTCTTAAATGGATATTTTTTCCGTTTTTAAGATAGCGTTCGGTCAACTTGTTGATGCATTCAATAGCCGATTGATCGGTGATTCGAGATTCTTTAAAATCTATGATTACCTCTTTTGGATCGTTTTGAATATCAAACTTACTGTTGAATAATTCAATCGAACCAAAAAACAAAGGCCCATAAATTTCATAATGCTTCACTCCATATTCATCTATGTGTTTTCGGGCTCGAATTCGCTTAGCATTTTCCCAAGCAAACACCAAAGAAGAGACAATAACTCCAGCGAAAACAGCAATAGCTAAGTCAAATAAAACGGTTAATGCTGTAACCAAAACAATCACCATAAGATCACTTTTAGGAACCTTATTCCAAATGCGAAAGGTGCTCCAGGCAAAAGTGCCAATCACCACCATAAACATTACACCCACTAGCGCTGCAATGGGAATTTGTTCAATATAGCGTGAGCCGAAAAGGATAAAAAACAGTAAGGCTAGGGCTGCTGTCACCCCAGACAAACGACCACGCCCACCTGATTTGATGTTGATTATGCTTTGTCCAATCATGGCACAGCCTCCCATGCCTCCAAAAAAACCGTTTATAATGTTGCCTAGCCCTTGCGCAGCACACTCGCGGTTTCCGCTACCGTGTGAATCAGTGAGTTCGTCAATCAGATTTAGTGTCATTAAAGACTCAATAAGTCCAATGGCCGCCAATATGCATGCATAAGGGAGTATAAACAATAGGTTTTGTAGGGACACTTCCACAATGGGAACGTTAAAACTTGGGAATCCTGCCTGAATTCCACTACCCCCATTGGCAAGCACAAAAGACCGTACCGTTTCAGTTTCCAAACCACCAAAAATTACCAAAGCGGATACAACTACAATTGCCGTTAGAGCTGCTGGAACTTTTTTGGTCAAAAAGGGAACGCCAATCATTATGGCCATAGTAAGGGCCACTAAACCCAACATGGTAAATAAGGGTGTTCCTGAAAGCCATTCACCTTGACTTTTAAACATGCCCAACTGAGATAAGAAAATGACAATTGCTAAACCATTAACAAAGCCCATCATGACGGAATGAGGAATCATTCGAACAAATTTTCCCAACCGCAGTAGGCCTGCAGCAACTTGTATGAGCCCCCCTAAAATGAGGGTTACGAATAAAAATTGCAGGCCAGCGGTATCGTTGCCGCCTATTTGATTGCCTTCGCTTACCAAATGCACCATGACCACCGCCATGGCTCCGGTAGCCCCAGAAATCATCCCTGGTCTGCCGCCAAAGATCGATGTTATAAGTCCCATCATAAAAGCCCCGTAGAGCCCAATTATGGGGGAAATTCCCGCTACGAAGGCAAAGGCAACCGCTTCTGGAACCAATGCTAAAGCTACGGTAAGCCCTGATAAAAGATCGTTTTTAAGACTTCCTCCGTTGGAGGTGTCAACTAATTGATACGCTTTCAAAAAAGTGGATTTTTTTTTAATAAGCGGCAAAAGTAGCTGAATTCAGGCGATAAGCCTATCTATTTTGTTGTTTAATTTTAGAGGAAATAAGTTTGAGCAATATTGCAGATGAAAAAGATTTTATATTTAGAATATCATAAATCAATGTGAATAGCGCTAGTATCAGAGATGTTTTGCTTTTTTTAAATTATTTTTCATCATTTTTAGTCATTT
>Ga0181571_10000392_pt1 | contig 28211 bp, 15 predicted proteins | sample 101ome_17_FD_132440 | JGI IMG/M metagenome (GOLD analysis project Ga0181571, IMG submission 132440) | Coastal salt marsh microbial communities from the Groves Creek Marsh, Skidaway Island, Georgia - 101407AT metaG (megahit assembly) | ecosystem: Environmental > Aquatic > Marine > Intertidal... | reverse complement strand
GAACCAATTTTTTAATCTAGTTCCTAACTCGCCTACTCGATCTTTAAACACAGTAAACGGTTGTTCACTAGATGTCATGTCGTTAACTAAATTAGTTGCCCATGCAACTGCCATTGTAAGTTTGCCTTCCGGTCCAAACAAATTGTTAAATGCTGTACCAAATGCACCGCTCATTTTTCCAACCGGTCCGTCTGTGCCGCTAACAGTTTCTCCAAACATTGCTGAGGCAGCATCAGCAAGTGCAGTACCTAACTCACCAATTTTAGTACCAAACTCGCTTTCAAGTAGTTTGTCAATTATTCCACTTCTAAATCGTTGGATAGCACTTTCAAAGTTTGCAAGTAAACTTGTAATACGATCGCTTCTGCTTTGTTCAGCAACCATTGCATCTGCATCCATGTTGCCCATTCTTCTAAAGCCAACTAATGTATCAAACAATGCTCCTAGTGGAGTTCCTTCCAGTAATCTCATTTGTTCTGGACTAAACTGACTTGTAATCGAATTAGCAACTTGAGGACCTAACGCACTCATTTGTCTAATAAATGCATCTGGTTCTAAATTTCCTGCATTCATCATTAAATCTATAAATGCTTGTCCGCCATCAACTTGATTAAGTGCTTTACCTAAATCAGTAAGTCCGCCTGTACCTCTACTGATTTGCACTAAATCATCTGCAAAGCCTGGTAACATTTGTGCAGCAACAGCCATGTTCTTGCTTAAACTGTCTGCACCTTCTTCGCTGGCTCTTGCCATTAAAGATTGGAACGTTGCGTTTTGTTGCAAGTCATTTGTTTGATCCATTAATGCATCTCTGCTTAGACCTGTTGCTTTTGCAAGTGCATCAATTTCTGTAAGGTATTCTTGGCTGCCTTTAATCAGTTGTGCTTGACTCATACGTTCAAGTCTACCTTGCAATGCTTGGTTACTAATGTAAGTTAACATTCCGTCATTAACATCGCTCATTGTAAAGCCAAGATCAAACAAACGTTGACCTAAATCACCTGCTCTAACACTTTTGCTCAAGTCTGCAAATTCTTTTGCGCCTCTTGTAACACTTCCACCTAACATACGTAGTGTTTCACTGTTTTCTTGAACAACTCTGTAAAATTCATCTAAACGCATACCAGCAGTACCAGCAGTTTTAATCATGTCAAAAATACTGTTGTTAAATCCTGCACCAACACTGCTTAAACTTCTAAATTGATCAACTGCACCATCTGCATAATCAATTAAACTTTGTAAACTACTGTTTGTTCCAAGGATGTGTTTGCTAAAGTCACTAACTCTGTCACCACCTGTTGCAAATTCTTTTGCAAGTCCTTTTGCAGCATCAGCAGTCTTTTTAAATATGCCAGCGCCTTCTTTTTGAGTTTTGTTATAGTTTTCTTGAATACGCTGCTGCTGTCTTGCAGCCGCAGAAGCACTTGCACTATTGCTTCTAGTTGCGTCAAGCAGTAATTGCAATGTTGCTTCACTGGCAACACCGCCCCTGCCATAATTCTTAATTTCAACTTCTTCCAAACTTACACTTCCAAGTTATATGCGCATATAAATATGATAGATATATACTATACATTATTTATGCGGAGAAAATATAATGGACAATACGTCTTCAAATCCGTTAGCAAAGCACTTTAGACAACCAAAACTGTTTATCAAATTGCCTAGCAACGGTGCTTTTTACCCTCAGGGAACATTAGAACCAACTGAAACAATGGAGTTTCCTGTTTATGCTATGACGGCTAAAGATGAAATCATGTTCAAAACACCTGATGCATTGTTAAATGGACAAAGCACAGTGAGTGTTATTGAAAATTGTATGCCCAATATCAAAAAAGGTTGGAGCATTCCGAGTATAGATATTGACGCAATTCTTATTGCTATTAGGATTGCAACTTACGGTCAAATGATGGATATGGAATTTACTACTCCTAACACCAATTCAGAACGTGCATTTCAAGTTGACCTAACACAATTACTAGATCAAATTACTACACAACCGTATGAATCAGTTTGTGTACACAACGAATTTACTTTTGAAGTTGTACCAGGTAACTACAAATCATTCACTGATAATGCACTAAAAACTTTTGAAGAACAACGGTTGTTTAGAACTATTGACAACGAAGACTTATCAGAAATTGATAAACTTTCAAGATTTAACGAAAGTTTTAATAGACTAACTGAAATTAATATTGGAACTATTTTTAACAATGTAAAAAGTATTACTATAGGTGATGAAACAGTTGTAAATCCTGTACACATTAGAGAATTTTTAGAAAATGCAGATACTGGAGTTTACAAAGCAATTTTGAAACACGTTGACGAACAAAGAAAAAAATTTCAAATCAAACCGTTTACAATTACAACTACCGAAGAGGAACAAGCATCTGGTGCTCCAAAAACATTTGAGTTACCATTTACTTTTGACCAATCAAATTTTTTCGCCTCAGGATCTTAACTTTATCACTTGACGAAATCATGGAAGAAGTTAAGATCCTAGACAATTCCGTCAAGCAAATCAAGTTTGACCTTAGTAGAATCTGTTGGTACATGCGTGGAGGGTTAAGTTATACTGAAGCGCATGAAACAACTCCCGAAGATCGAGAAGTTATGAGTAAACTGATTGAGGAAAATTTAGAGACTGCTAAGAAAACTCAGCAGCCTTTCTTTTAATTACTTTTTAATTTTGTAACCGGCTTTGGTAAGCATGTCAATTGCTGCATCTACATCAGGAGATGTTTGACTTGACTTAAAACTTGCTTTTGGTTCGTCTTGAGCAAATCTACTCTTGTCAAATCCAGCAGAGCCGCCGTAACCTTTTGCAACAACATCACTGATAATTTTACGCACTTCACGCTTTGTCAAGATGTCTTCACCTTCTGCTTCGTACATGCTTGCATTTGCTCTTACACTTTTAAATGTTGGCTTTGCTCCGCCCAACTGTCCTGCAGGAACAACACCACTTGCATTTTTTGCTGCTGTTGCTGCTTTACCAATTGCAGCACCTGCTTTTTGTGCGCCAACTTTAGCCATGCCGCCTAGTTTTGCTGCGGCTGCACCTGCTGCCTGTGCTTTTGCTTGACGGGCAGCACTTTTATCTGCTGCTTTGTTTCCTTTAGTCTTGAACTGTTTGACAATTGGTGCAGCAACATTACCTAAACCTTTTTGATCAAAGTATTTCAAAACAGCATCAGCAGTTGCTTTCTGTTTTGATGTTTTTAGATAAGTCAGTAGTTCTACTTCTATCTGACGTGCTTCATCTTTAGTAGCACCCTTAGCAGCCTTTTTGGCTTGCTTCATCATACGTGCTTTTTTAGTAAAAGGAATTGCTTCATCAATTTCATGATCCTCAGCAATAATCTGATATACTTGCATAGCGAATAGTCCTTAAGTGTAAAGTTGTTATAGTTATTTATACATTTAAGATGAACTAACGTTCATCTGTGTTATCGCTATCGCTCAACACGAACTATTTGTTTGTGATAATAGTACTAGTTAAGGCATATGCGTAAGCATATGCATTTAGTATTATTCAGATTGTGAAGTCATAATTCGCCCGTTGCCGGGCGAACATGGTTTTGCGCATTATTCGAGTCGCTTCAGCCATCTTGTTATAAGAGATTCAATAGTTTCAAAACTATATTCTTAAAATATAGTTTGCAACCTATTGTCGGAGGCGGTTGACCTGTATCCCCCTACTCTAGATTCGTCATATCAACGGAAGGCAGTTATTCCCTAACAAGCGAAAACACTTACCCTTGGGTTGTATCTGTTTCACAGAGCCCAAATCTTTTAAAGCCTATCGTATACTTCTTCACGCGGACACTCCATACCACCGGCTACGAGCCTTACCTCGGCTGGATTTTGGAGGACTTTCGTCAATTGGGTCCGTTATGTAGCCTATTTGTGTTCTAGTAGTGCCTGGCGTAGTTTTTGTGAACCACCAACTCTTACATTGATGATGCCGTTGTAATATTCATCTGTTTCTAATACACGCCTATCAAATTGTTCTCGTGCTTCAATGTAACTCATTTCTGCTCTGCTTTTGCAAAAGTAAAGTATTTCACGAGAAAAGTTTTGTTCGCCTAGATTTTGTACATCTTCATTAAGTTTATCTGAACTTCCCCAGTAAGTTTGCCAATCTGATTCTTTGTGGCCTCTGCGTTTGTTCTTTTTGCCTTTTAGTGGTGGCTTGGTTGTTTTAAACTTTGCTAATTTTTTGCCTATGTACTTGCGATTGTCTGTTAAGTTGGTAATCAAGTAAACAAATCCTTCGTACTCATCTGGTATTGTGTCAATTTGTTTACCTTTGTATGTCCAACTCATACATTAATTACTTCTTTGCAAGTACCTCACGTGCCTTTTTTGGATTATTATTTTTTCTGCCGTCTTCTATGCTTCTAATATGCTCTTCCATGATTTCATCACGACGAACTTTGCACAACTTTTGAATTTCACTCAACTTTTTACGTACCTTGCGGCGTTTTAATTCCGCAGGACGTTGTTGAAAGATTTCATTTAGTGCAAAATAATCTAATACAGCAAGTATTAGTTTATCGTGAGTGTCATCTTCGATCATTCTACAATTTCAATATCATTTTCGTATGTGGTAAAGCCATTTTCTTTAATAACTTTAAGCACATTGTTTACTCTGCCTACCAATTCATCCTTGTGACTAATCAAGAACACATTTTTGTTACGCTCTCTAGTCATTTTCTTCAGTATGCCTATACTATTTTCCACACCAGCAGTGTCCATACCGCTATCGATCAACTCATCAATGAACAACAAGTTGATATTTTGATACAATGATTCCCAAACGTCACGGAATGCAAACGAAAGACCAAGTATTAGTCTGTTGCGTTCGCCTCTTGACAAGTTATCAAAGTCCAAGTCCTGTCCAAGTTGTGTAATTTCAACTGCTAGGTCGTTTTGGAACACTACTTGATGTGGTAAGCCTATTTTATCTAAGTAATATGTTAGCCTTGCATTCAAATATGCCAAGTTTTGGTCAATAATCTTCTTTCTAATAAAAGAATCTTTGTTAGTCAGGAGTTTAAGGAGAAACTCTTGGTGTTCTTTTAGATTGTTCAACTGATTTACAGTGGTCCAATCAACTTCTTGTAATGCTGTGTTAGTTAAATCGTCAATTTGAGCCTGGTACGGGTCCTCTTCTTGCGTTTTACTTACCAAAGTTTTGTGCAAGTTATCTACGTTGTTTCTATGTTCATATGCTTCTTTAGCAGTTTCATAGAATGTAGACGGTCTACCGTTGATATCACCGATATCATCTAAATTATTCAGCACTGTACGGTATTTTTCGCCAACTTCTGTTTGATATGCCATTGAATCTTGCAGATCTTTGGTCTTTGTTGCAAGAATCTCTGCTTTTTTGTCTTCATGTAGTGCTTGACCGCATGTATAACAAGTTGCATCGTCTAGATCAGCAATATCTTTCTCTGCTTTCTCTACACTCTTGGTTGCTCGCATCAAAGCACTCTCTAATGTTGCTTTTTCTTTGTTTAAAGCAGCAATAGCAGTGTTAAGTTCGTTCCAATTTTGCAGTTTGTCGTGGCTATCCAATTCTTTTTCAATATCCAACTGTTCTAACTCACTGATACCCTTTTCTAAACGTTCAATATCAGTCTTTTGTTTGCTTTTCCATGCTTTTTGTCTATTAACAAGTTGGTCAATGCTGGTTTGAATCTTTTCATTACTGCTGTTAATGGCTTCAATGCGCATATTTTCAGTAGTAATAGCATCTTTAGTAACTCTTACTTGTTCTTTTAGCAAGTTTGCCTTTTCAGATAGTATTGTTATACCTAATAACTGTTCGATAATAGCACGTTGATCGTTAGTTCTCATACTTAAGAACGGTTCTGTATATGTGTTTAATGCTACAATATGTTTAAACATATCGTGGCTCATATCCAGCAGATCGTTAATAGTTTCTTGTGTTTTACGACTATCACCTTGACTATTATCGTCAAATTCTTGTGATTGTTCTTGTTCGTTTACGTAAAACTTGAGTACATTAGGTGATCTACCACGTTCAATGCGGTATTGTATGTTGTTTTTCTCAAAGTTGAGTGTAACCAACATGCCTTTGCTGTTGGTTTTGTTGATCAAGTTGTTACGTTTAATGTTTGTTAGTGCTTGACCGTACAATGCATAAGATAATGCGTTAATAATGGTTGTTTTACCTGTACCGTTTCGTGATCCACTATCGTCACCACCTTGATCCAAGTTTTCACCAAGCACTAGAGTTAGTTGATCTTCATCAAAGTCAACTGCTTGGGTAACATTACCCACACTCATAAAGTTTTTTACTGTAAGATCTTTAATTTTAATCATTCTAACCCGTTGTATATGTCTAATAGCAAGGACTTGTTGAAGTTTTCACTGTCAATTGCTAATATTTCGTTGCTAACAATCTGATCAACACTTTCAAATTGTTCAATGTCAAGATCTGTGCTTATTTCTTCGAGACTCTTCTGTGGAATAAGTGTAATCTCACGACAATTATATTCTTTAATAAATGTTTCTTTGATAAAAGTTGCTTCTTCGAAACTGATAGGCAAGTCTAGTGTAACTCTTAGATACATTTTACTTTTGATCAGTGTGTCTTTCTCATCAATCAACTGTGATAGTTTAACTGTGCGGTATTTAGGACAGTCTGCCCAGTTAACATACATTGGTTCTGCTGAATTTTCTCTATCGAGTATCATCATACCACGTTCGTCGTCCCATGCATCTGCATAGTTGTGTGGAAATGCATTACCAATGTAGTGTACATTCTTCTGACTTTGTCGTTTATGGAAGTGACCGGTAAACACATACTCAGGTTTTGTCAAGTTTTCTGCTTTTAATTCGCCGTGATCGGGCATCCTTACCATAGCATTCATAAGGAAACTTGGTAATTCAAAGTGTCCAAACATGTATTTGCAATCCATAGCAGCAACTTTTTTCCATTCGTCGCCTACCATCCACGGAACAAGTGCAACATCTTCAATTTGTGTAATTTCTTCCACAACAGTTACACCTGGAATGTGTCTAGCAAATTCTGTGCTTTTAACATCACGTTTGTCTTTATAATACAAATCGTGATTGCCAGCAAACATGTAAAACTTATCAAATGCTGCACCTAGTTTTTCTAAACTGCGGATACCTGCATCCATGGTTGTTAAATTTAAACTGTTACGGTTGTGATTCCAATCACCGCAAAAAATTGCAGTATCACAACCGTGTTCTTGTGCGGTTTCAATAAACCAATCGACAAATTCTTCGCAATCTTGGTTATGAATGCGAGAATTACCTTTCATACCAAAGTGTATGTCGGTAAAAACTGCTGCTTTGTTAAACAAAATTTATACTCCGTGTAGACTTACATTGTAAATGGTAATTTTTACAAAGTCAACCTATTCTTTTTCGGCTTCTCTGCGAACTGCTGCTTCCCATTCGCCTTGATGTAGTCTTGTATAACTTGGATTTAAGTCATTCATTTCTAAAATGTCGTCGCGAATGTTTTGATTTCGTTTTTCAAGGTTAATAACACGTACAAAACTGTTAGTAACAGCGGCAGTGTAATAAGCAAAAGGATTTTGAGATTTTGATTCGTCAAATTGTAAACCAATTTGTGATAATTGAAGGATTGCTTGTCCTTTCATTTCGTCATTGTATGTGTAACCACGCACATTGCCTCTTGTTGCATATCTATCAACAAGTTTCATCCACATTTTAGCAAGTTCATTTGTTGCTCTGCCATGATCGAGACTAAAGTAACCATTTTCCATACCACCTGTCCAATGACTCTTGCCGACACATACCAAATTATCGTCATCGTCAAATTTGTAATGCTGGAAAGGTGGAAACGGCAACTTAACTTTGCGATCTGCAACTGTTTTTGGATTCTTTTTCCGTCCTGGTTCATCAGGAATGTGATCAAATGTCATGATTCTAAAAATCAATTCATTTTTTTCAATAGTTTTATAGTCAATTTCACAGTCGGCAACTTTTACACGTTTGCCTTCTGCTTTTGCTTCTTCATAAGCAATAGTTGAAAGTTTTTTTGCTTTGTTACGTTTTGCTTCTGCAATAGTTCTAATGTTAATTTTATCAATACTTGGTAAAATGATATCATAGTATGCAAATTCTGGTTCAATAAAACTGCTGTAATTCATTTTACTTTTGTGTATCTCAGCCAACATGTCTTTGTTGTTAAGATATTTTACTCGTCTAGCCATAGATTCTCCTACACTTTATATTTATTATAAACTACGCACATATCTTTGTCAACTAAATACTATAAGGAGTATTCATGGGATTTTTTAACTTTATTGAAACAGTATCAGACGTTGTTAACAATGCTTCAAATGTTGTACGTAATGTATCAAACTTTGCTAGTGGTGCACAACGAGTCTTGGAAGACTTATCTGATCCTATAGCATGGATGACAGGAAACAGACGTAGAAACATATCACCTGGTGCAACACCTACTAGAAGAGTAGCATCTCAAGGTCGATTTATTTCGTCTGACAATTATGATGGCGACGACTGGCGTGTAAGGATACATTTGCCTGCTAATCCTAGTTCTTTTGCAGGTTCACCTGTGTTAGATCCGTTAAAATACAGTAATAACAGTATGGTATTTCCAACAACTCCACAAATACTTGTTAGTCATAGTGCCAATTACAATATGTTTCATCCGATTCACACAAACTATCCATATCCTGTATACGAAAACAGCATGGTAGAAGACATTACAATCAGTGGTGAGTTCCCTGTTGAGAATGAAGCAGACGGAAGATATTGGGTTGCTGCTGTGCATTTTATGCGTAGCATTACAAAAATGTTTTACGGCGAAGGAGAATTAAGAGGACATCCACCGCCACGTGTAGCATTAAGTGGCTATGGTAATTTTATGTTTGACAGAATGCCTATTGTTGTAAAAATGTTCAGTATTGATTTGCCAAACAACGTTGATTATATTAGAGTACCGTTGGATGCTAGTTCATTGTCGTCAACTTCGTCAAATAATCAAATAGCAGGCGGTACATATACATATGTTCCAACATTGAGTACGTTGAACATTACAGTTGCACCTGCATTCAGCAGAGATGCAACTAGACAGTTTGATTTAGGCAAGTTTATTCATGGTGATTACATTGGACAAAAAACTGACGGAGGGTTTATCTAATGATTCAGTATGAAAAAAACAGTCCGTATTATCTTACAAACCTAAATCGAAACTATTTAGAACTATACGAAAAAAGAAACATACCAGCAGTTGATAACGATATTACATATGAAATAGAACCACAGTATGCTTACAGACCAGATTTACTTGCATTTGACCTTTATGGCAGTGCAAAACTATGGTGGGTATTTACAATTAGAAACATGGAAAGTTTAAAAGATCCTGTTTTTGATTTTGTACCTGGACTGAGAATAAAATTACCTCAAAAAACAACACTTGATGCGGTATTAGGAAAATGACACTAGCAAATCCTCTACACAAATATACTAGTTACAATTATAGGTGGAAATTTGGGGTTATAGGACCTCAAAATATTCATCAGCCTGAAACTTATAGACAAAATGGTCCTGATTTAACTATTATTCAAAGTGGCGGATTTCCAGATAAAAGTGTAACTACGTTTGCTGAACAAGCATTGGGTGTAAATGTAGAATATTACATTGATAATGTTAATTCTGAATACTTGGTTGTTCCAAACCCTGGTACAAGCAATGCAAATAATATTCAAATTGAGTTTAAAGTTTACGAACCTTTAAGTGTTGGTTTGTTTTTTCAAACTATTAGACTAGCAACAGATCAATTATATAATAATCAACGTGGATATTTAGATGTTCCGTTTTGTTTACAATGCGATTTTGTAGGATTTGATGATGACGGAAATACACATCAAGAACCACCACATACACTAGCATTAAAATTGATAAATGTTACATTCAATGTTGACCAAAGTGGTAGTGTTTACACTGTAACTGCTATTCCTTGGAATCACCAAGCATTTACAGATGAAATTAGCAAAGTTCAAACAGACATCACGTTAGCAGGCGAAACAGTTTACAGCATGTTAGCAGGAGAAACTGAGACAAGTTTAGTATATGAACTTAATAGACAACAAGAAGATTTAGAAGCAAGTAACAGTGTGGTTAGTGGAAATCGATATATTATTGAATTTCCTATAGATCCTAGTTTTGGTGCTGGTACTACACCTCCTAATCTTAACACAAATATTATTAATCCAAACAGTAGCAGTGAAGTTCCTGAGTTTCGAAGTACAGCAGATTTACAAGCACAACGAGAAAGAAATAGACAACCGATTACAACAGGGTTTGGTGCAGGACAAGTAGATCCTGCTCTTGCTGGCGCAGTTGCAAGTTTGCCAGGACAACGTACAAACGATCAACGTGTTGCTGTAAGAACTGAACAAGCGTCATTAGCCTCAGGCGGCAATGTAAACTACATTGGACAAAGTGCTATTGTAAGCAATTTTGATGATTTTGGTAATAACCCTTTTGGTATTGAACCTTTTGTGTTTGATGAAGGTGACGATCAAGTACAAGGAGATGAAGTTTTTACTCGAGGTACTTTGAGTATTGATGCAACAACTAGAGAATTTACATTTGAACAAGGAACAAAAATTGAAAGAATGATTTCGATGATTATCTTGTCAAGCGAATGGGGATTAAACTTGATAAATCAAGTGCCTGATTCGGATGGAAATGTTTCGTGGTTTAAGATTCACAGCGAAACACGCATTAGGAATTTGGCAGAAATTGGTAACTCGGGCATACCTTCATACGAATTTATATATAGAGTTACTCCGTATAAAATTGATGCAAGTAGAATTGCACCGGCATGGTCAGATCAAAACTATCAACCAAAAATAGCACAAGCATTAAAAACATATCAATATACATACACTGGTTTAAACAGTGATATTATAAACTTTGAATTTAACATTGATAACTCTTTTTACAAAGAATTAGCAAGACGTTCGACTCAAACTAGAGATGACACCATGCACAACAGCGGCGGCGGTGTATCAACAGTAAGCCAAACTAATCAAGCAGTTCCAAATACAGGAAATAACAGCGGTTCAAACTTGTCTGACGCAGGTACTACAAGTAGGATAACAGGTGTAGGCAACGAAAGCCCTGGCACAGGTGCAAACACAGCGGCTAGAGATGTTGCAAACACATTTAACAGAGCAATTTTAAACAGTGATGTTGACAACGTTGTTTTAGATTTAAAAATATGGGGCGATCCTTATTATTTTATGGATAGCGATTGTGGCAATATTATTACACCAAGCGGAGGTAATCCTAACATTACCAATGATGGTAAAATCGACCCTAGCAGAAACGAAGTTTATGTTTTAATACAATTTAGAACAGGTGTTGACTATAACGGAAACTTAGTACAAATTGATCCTGGTAATGCATTTAGTGGAATATATAGAGTTATAACATTCCAAAACAACTTTGATAATGGTATGTTTACACAAACGTTAAATTTAGCACGTATGCCCAACCAAACTAATAGTTCTGTTGAAGCAAGTAACAGTGTAGTTGAAGCAAATCTATCTGGTAACTTGCCTTTGGTAATTGGCAATTTAACAACCGAAGCAGCGAACAGAACACTTGAATTCCAACAAATGCTGCGACAAGCAGAAGAATTAGAAAGAATTGCAACTGCATTTTCGCAAAAAGGCATTACTGAATTTGCAGATATTTTAGGCGGTCAACAAATACAACAACTAGCACAAGGTTTGTTTGGTGCATTTTCGCAAGTGAAAAATATACAAGCCACTCTTAATAACACATTAGGATTGTTAAATGGTGGTATTGAAGGTATTGCTAGAGCAGCAGTATCAGATGCAATTAATAAATCGCCAATTGGCGGCGTAGTTAAAAATGTAAACAATATCAAAAGTGGTATTGAAAATATTACACATGATTTGAGTAACATAGGAAGAAGACGTTAATGGCAGGTCCCCCAACCAGACGAACTAGAAACACTAGACGATCAGATGCTGCACCAGTTGCAAGTGCAGGAATTCCAGCCGGCATTTATGTTGGTCGTGTTGTAAGTCATTTAGACAAAAAGTTTATGGGTTCGTTAAAAGTTATGCTTTTAAAAATTACAGAAGCAGGCAACGATTATCAAGAAACAAACCAGTTGATTACTGCACATCGTGCAACCCCTTACGGCGGGCAAACACCACTACAAAATGTTGGATCTAACAACACTTATAGCGAATCACAACAAGCATACGGTTTTTGGGGTGTTCCGCCAGACATTGGAACAAAAGTTCTTGTTATGATGGTTGAAGGTGCAAGAGATTTTGGATACTGGGTAGGTTGTATTCAAGATGATTTTGTAAACTTTATGATTCCGGATGGTAGAGTATCTACTATTAATAACGATAGAGGACAAAAATTACCAGTTGGAGAATACAACAAAGCAATTGTTAATCCTGAAGGCGAAACTCAACCAACAAGATTTCCAAAACCTGTAAACACTGACTTTGAAGATAGTCTAAGCGAAGCAGGCTTAATTGAAGATGATATTCGCGGTTTAACAAGCAGTAGTGCTAGACGCGAAGTACCAAGTCAAGTGTTTGGTATTAGTACTCCGGGGCCAATGGATAAACGTGATGGTGCTCCAAGACACGGGCGTGGTGCTACAGGTAAAGAAGCAAGTGTTCCTAGTTCACGTTTAGGCGGCTGGAGCATTGTTATGGACGACGGCGATGACAAGATTTTAAGAGTAGGAAATCCAGGCGAAACTCCTAAAGAATATGTTGATGTTGAAAACACAAACGAAACTGGCGATGTTGTTAGACCTGCAAACGAGTTGTTTAGAATTCGCAGCAGAACCGGCGCTCAAATTTTGCTTCATAGCACAGAAGATTTAATTTACATTGCAAACTCAAAAGGTACTGCTTGGATTGAAATGACCAGCAATGGTAAAATTGACATTTATGCAGAAGACAGTGTAAGTATTCATTCTAGCCAAGATATGAACTTTACTGCTGATAGAGATATTAACTTTGATGCAACTGCCAACATTAACATAAATGCAGGTGAAAAAGTAAAAACTACAGCAGGACAAAGTTTAGATTTTACCAGTATGGATTATACTGCATTTGTTGCAGGTAAAGGTTTTACAGCAAAAGCAGACAGTTACATGGCTATGTCCAGTGGTAAAGCAATCAGCATTGATGGTGCTAATGCTATTAATATCACAAGTAGTGGTGCTAACATTAATATGGCTGCATCGGCAAAAGTTAACATGTCAGGCAAAAGCGGTATTCACATTGGCACTGAAGGATCGTTGCACGAAAAAGTTGGGCAATATTTTAGAGAAACAAATGCTTCTCATGTAAACAGCCAAGAGTACTTTGTTTATGCCAAAGGTGGATTGCATTTGAAATCAGATGCTGATGCTTTCTTAAGTGCAAAAGTTACTGCAAACATAAAAGGCAAAAGCACATATATTCAAAGTTTCGGCGGCGATACACATATGAAAAGCAATGCTGATTTAAAAATACAAACAAGTGGAAATATTAACCAGTTTGCTACCAGCATATTGAGAAATGCAACTGCTACAATCCAAGACAGAGCAGGCACCTCATTTAATTTGTCATCTTTAGGATCTATGAGTGTTAAAGCAGATACTACACTAGATGCAGCAAGTACAGGTGCAATGAAAATTAACGCTAATGCTTCATTGGATATTATAAGCACTGGATCTGCAAAAATCACTGGTAAAACAATGGATTTAAAAACCACAGGCGGTGTACTAATAGCAGAAGCAAGTAGCAATTTACAACTTGAAGGTGCATTGGTTCAAATTGATGCTGGAAATACTGCCACTGGAGCAGCAACGGCCAACCCGACTCCTGCGGTAATTGCAAGTATTGCAGTTGGTGCTATTGATGCGTCTGTTGCAGCAACCGCAGTAAAACCTAATCCTGTTACTCCAGATACTCCTATTATTAGTTTGATTGCTAAAACTCCAAGTCGTATTCCACAGCACGAACCGTGGTTGCAACATGAAAGCAACAATCCAGCAGAATACACTCCAGAAAAAACTAGAGCAGGGGTTGAAAGTGTAGACAGTTTTGTACAACAAATTCCTGACACTTTTGTAAACATTGGTTCTAGATCAACAAAAGGATCAACTACTGCTTCTGATAGGGGCGGATATTCAGGATCGCAAAACTATACTCCTGCCACTGACGGCGAATTTGGAGAAGAAACACTTGGCGATTTTGGTGACCTTAAGCGTGATCAAATTTATGCTATTGGTGATAGTCATGCTGAGTTTATTGCTAACATAGGCGGATATAGAGGTTCTGCAAGGTCAGGTGCAACTGTTGAACAAATTGCATCTAATCAAGTTGGCAGAATTCCTGAAAAAACAATAGTTGTTGTATCAGCAGGTAACAATAACTGGGACAGTGATCCGACACAAACAAAAGATAAAATTCAAAAAGATATTGTAGATCCGCTATTGCAAAAGGGTTGTTATGTGATATTTGTTGTGTTCCCAGATATTGATTTAAGCGGGCCTTATGCATCAACTTATAGCAGTGCTGGATATACAGCAAATTATAATGATGTTAGAAATGCTGTAAATCAAGTATCAGCAAATGGACAAATCGATCTAACTAGTGCAGATATTAATCCGCAGGATCCTATGAAAATTCATGCCACAACAGCAGCATATCAAAGAGTTGTTGATGTTGTTGAAAAGGCTATCGAAGCAATACCTGATCCATCCGAGTTTGATAAGTTTAATGGTACACTAGGACCACTTTTGGCTGCTATTAGAATTTGTGAAATTGACACAGCCGAACCTAGATCGTTTGATGTTGTTTATGGAGGTATTCCTACAAACATACGTCCACAACGTCCGATTACACAAATGAGCATAGGTGATGTGTTAGAATGGCAAAAAAGCATTAGAAACAGTGTTGCAAGCACAGCCACAGGTGCATATCAGTTTATCTACCCAACGCTAAAATATCTAATTGATGACAGAAAAATTTGCAGCAGAGGCGACTTAATGACTCCTGCTAATCAAGACAAACTTGCAATTGCTCTAATGCGAAATTTACAAAAATGGAAAGATGGCCAAATGTCTGACGAAGAGTTTGGCTACGGTTTGTCTAAAGTGTGGGCAAGTATGCCATTGATGATTGACGGTGCTCAAACAAAACGTAATGGACCAGGCACTGCAAACAGTGCTTACTACGGTGGTGTTGGACCAAACCCGTCGACTGCACGTAAACCTGCAAGTTTTATTAAAGAAGCACTTGTAAAAAGTAAACAAGGGTTAGCGGGAGAAAACGAAACTACTGATGTCACAATAGATCCAGAAGCATTAGCAGCGTTGGGTTTTGAAGCAGGAGATCCGTATGAGCAACTAAAGACTCGCAGCAGATTTACAGATTTTGGTTCAACTCAAGGTGACCTTGAAGATGTTGATAGAGTGCATCAAGCCCAAGGCAGTGCCGGTGTTAGAAGACTTCCTTGTGATAGACGATTAATTGACATACTTAATAGAGCAGCCGCAGCAGCAGGTGTGTATGTACAAATCACCAGTGGCGGTCAAATGTCTAAAGCAGAATGGCAATCATATCCTCGTAGCCAACGTAAAACTACTAGAGATAACAAGGATTACTGGATACTTAAAAATGGTACCTGGATACAGGTCCGTACGGGTAGTACAAGGCATGATACCGGTCTTGCTGCTGATTTGAATATTTCTAAATCGAAATTACCTGGCGGCACACTGATTCCTTATAACTTTAGTTCTCCTGGCCGAGGCGAAAACAATCAAATTTGGGATAACTTAATATATCATGCATTTAAGTTTGGATGTAGAGGATTTGGGTTTGCACAAAGTTATATGGGTAACGTAACTATACATTTAGACACACTAGGAAAGATATCTGGAAACGGATGGAATGGTGAGTTAGGATATTGGGAAACATCGGATTACTTTATTAACATAGCCAGAAAAGGAATACAGGACGCATGAGCGATAACAATTATGTAGATCCAGATCTAATTTATCCTTGGACTCATCCTGACGAGTTTGAAATTGTGTTCAAAGGCCTATGCGGAGATACTTCCTATCCAATTATTACCTATGATAAACTTTTAACATTGAATAATGATAAAAACAACTGGGACGGTCCTTTTGAAAAAAAATCTGGTAATTTAGTTGTTGCTAGAATTAATGAAAGTTATCAAGGACAAACTGGTAGAATTATAATCTATTATGCAATAGAATATCAATTTGCTGCCAACGAAGAAGTAATTGAATATGCCGAAATGCCTTTGCGAAATGGATATTTTGACAACAACGGCGATGGCACACAAGATTCTTGGGTAGATGGCGGTGCGTTTGAAACAGCAGATGGTACAATCAATTTACCGCAAGAAGCAGTACCAGCAGCAGAAATTTCTTCGGCTCTTATTCTTGATACTCTTGTTAGAGAACAAGAAAAAACAGATGAAACTACATCAGTAGACGAAGGCGCACAAGCATCAAGAGCAGCAGCACCAGCAGCCACTGAAAATACATCAACAAAAGCAGCAGCATCTGCTGCCCTTTCGCCAGCAGCAGTTTACGATCAAACTACAGTAAATGCAGCATTGGCAAATCCTGCGTTAGAAACTGCTATTAGAAATGGATTCCCTCCAGGTGCTAGTGCAGAAACACAAGCAGCATTTGGTGATCTTGCTGATGAATTCAAAGCATTAACTGACGAATTAGCAACTAATCCTTCGCTTACTAGAGTATCAGAAATTACAACAAGATTAGATGCTATTACAAAAGAATTGCCGCCAAGTTTAGCAGGTACAGCATCTCTTATTAGCAATGCTATTGCTCCAGTTTTAAATCCAGGTAATGTTGCAGGTTTAACGGGTATATTAGATGGAGCAACTGAATTAGCAAATGGATTTATAAAAACAGGTGCCGAAGTTCTTACCGATGTTACCAAAGGATTAGATCTTGTAGCAGGAACAACAATACAATCTTTGGCAAATATTGGCCAATCTCTCAACAGTGTGTTTAAAGAAGTTGGAAGTACGCTGTCGGGCGTAGGAGATTCACTTAAAGATAATATACCAAATTTAAATGACTTGTTTAAATTTGATCCAAAAGTATTATTCAATAAATTAAGTTTAGGAAACGTTGTTAAAAGTATTGCATCTATAGATTTAGTAGCCATAGGAAAAGAAATTGCCGGCGGCATTACGGATGTAGTAGATCAACTTGCAGCAGCATTTGGACCTGTTGGTAGATCTTTAGCAAATATTCCTGAATTGCAAGCATTGAGAAGACTTGCTGATCCTGGGTTTGGTTATGATGGTGCTAGAGGACATCGCAGCGGCAGCGATATTAGACAGTATGATACTAGGACGCCGGTAAATGATGGTACTCCAGCACCCGAAGGTACACCATACCAAAAATTAATCAGTGTGCTTAATACATCGTTATCACAAGATTGGGTACCAAAGTCAGGAGCAAACAGCGGACAAAAACCCAGTGAAAGAGATCCTAGAGAAGACGATAGAATTCCGGATCCGCCTGAAGGTGCAAATCCTCTTATTATGGAAGCATACAGGTTAAGTGGACAAAAAGATTTTACAAGAGATGGCGATAGTGGAGAATACAGTTGGCACACTGCTTTTGTAAATTACGTTTTGAGTAAAGCAGGACTACCTATAGTTGTGTCAATGAGTGCTCAAGCATATTATTCTTATGGTAACAGGGTAAATCACACTAATATTAGAAACAACAACGTTGCAAAGCAAGGTGATATTGTAATTTTCAACAGTAGAACAGGCGGCAAATATATTGGATTTTATTGGGGATTTGATAAAGAAAAAAACAAAATTAGAGTTATTGGTGGAAACCAAGAAAATGTTGGTGTAAAAATAATCGACTTGCCATTTAGTTTAACTAATGGAGATTTCTATGTGACACATATTCGTCGCGGTGCTTGGGAACCAACCGAAATAGTAACAAATACTTCAATAGACGAAACTGATAATGCACGAGCAAGAAGAACCAATGCAGGAGTATTTAAAACAGGTCCGCAATAACAAGGTAAATATTATATGAGCACATTAGAAAAAAATCTTTATAAAAACTTAAAACTGACTTCACCAAGGTCGGCTAATAATCCTATTGTGGATAAAAGTTATAAAGGTATTAGTACCGTTAATCCTACTACTAAAACATGGAAAATACGTGACATTGATTTAATCAAACAAGATATTGTTAATCACTTTCATATTAGGCTTGGCGAAAAACTAGAAAATCCTACATTTGGAACTATTGTATGGGATGTGCTTTTTGAGCCGTTAACTGATGCATTAAAAGAAGCAATTGTAAAAAATGTCAACACAATTATCAATCATGATCCTAGAGTACAGGCAAATGATATTGTTGTAGACAGTTATGAAAATGGTATTCAAATATATGCTGAATTAACATATTTGGAGTACAATATTACTGAACAATTGCGCTTTACATTTGACAAGGACAACGGCTTAATTTAAACTGCGCACTTTTTAAATTTCATAAATATTGTATTAGTAGAGGAAGTGCGAATGTCTGCAACAGATAGACAAAATAGATTATTATTAGCCGAAGATTGGCAAACAATATATCAAAGTTTCAAGTACGCTGATTTCAAAAGTTATGACTTTGACAATCTTCGTCGTACAATGATCAATTACATACGACAAAATTATCCAGAAGATTTTAATGATTACATTGAATCAAGCGAATACCTTGCGTTAATCGACTTGGTTGCGTTTCTAGGGCAAAACATCAGTTTTCGCACAGACCTCAATGCCCGTGAAAACTTCCTTGAGTTAGCAGAACGCAGAGAAAGCGTATTGCGTTTAGCACGTTTAATTAGTTATAATCCAACACGAAACCAACCTGCAAATGGATTGCTAAAACTTACAAGTGTTCAAACAACTGAAAATGTAAGAGACAGCAATGGTATGAATCTTGCAGCAAAAGTTATCAAGTGGAATGACAGTGTAAATTCAAATTGGTATGAACAATTTATCAATGTAATCAATGCAGCATTTACTCAAGCAAACAAGTTTGGTACACCTCGTAAAAGCGAACTAGTAGAAGGTATTCCTACCGAGAAATACAAATTCAATAACTTGGCTAGTGTGTTTCCTGTTTTTGCATTTAAGAAAACAGTAAACGGTAAAAGCCTTGATTTTGAAATGGTTAGCACTGACATATATGATGGCGAAGTTCGTGAAGAACCGCCTATTCCAGGTAACCAAGTTGGTATTTTGTACAGAGACAACGGCCAAGGCGCAAGCAGCAGCAACACCGGTTTCTTTATGCATTTTAGACAAGGTAGTTTGCAAAAAGGCGAGTTTACTATTAACCTGCCTGTGCCTAATCAGCGTATCGATTTAGATGCCCAAAACATCAACAACGAAGATGTTTGGTTGTTTAGCATGAATTCAGACAGCACCCAAGGTGATGCATGGACTAAAGTTGACGCTGTTGAAGGTAACAACATTATCTATAACAGTATTAGTAAAAACATTAGAAACATCTTTAGTGTTCTTACTAGAACAGACGATCGTATAAGTTTGATTTTCAGTGACGGTATTTTTGGAGAATTACCTAGCGGTGCATTTAGAACATATTATAGAACAAGCACAAACCAAGATTATACAATTACACCAGATGCATTACAAAATATTAAATTAACACTTCTTTATACAAGTTCAATTGGTAGAACAGAAACTTTAACAATGCAGTTTGCACTAAAGAGCAGTGTTAATAATGCTGCAAGTAGTGAAAGTACTGACAGCATTAAAACCAATGCACCTAGTACATATTATACTCAAAACAGATTAATCACTGGAGAAGATTATAACGTTGGACCATTGGGTATTAGCCAAGATATTATCAAAGCAAAAGCAGTGAACAGAACAAGTAGCGGTATTAACAGATATTACGATCTACGTGATAGTACTGGAAAATACAGCACTACTAATTTATTTGGCACTGACGGTATTTTGTACAAAGAAGAAAAAGACGAAAAATACAGTTTTAGTTTTGTCACAAGAACCGACATTGAAGCAGTAATTGAAACTACAGTTACAGACATTTTAGATGATAATAATGTTAGAAACTTTTATTATGACAACTTCTTGGATCAAAATTACAGTGATTTAAATATTGCTTGGCAACAAGCAACCAGTGAAACAAATAGAAGTACAGGTATTCTTTTAGATTATGACGATGTTGCAACAAGTGGTATTACTGGATATGCAGTCGGTACTTCAACCGAAGGTCCTCTTAGATTTTTTGAAACAGGTGCTTTGGTAAAATTTGTTGCACCTACTGGAAAATGCTTTGACAAAAACAATACTTTGCAAAACCGTACTCCAACTAACTTGGGTGACAAATCTTATATTTGGACTAAGGTTGTAAGCATTTTTAACGAAGGTCAAGAAGTTAGTGATACAACAGGATTAGGCCCTATTGTGTTTAATGATGTAGTTCCTACTGGAGCATTATTGTCAGATGTAAAAATCAAGTTTAAAAGAGATATTTTAACTTCAGTTAAATCAGAGATGATTGAGCAGATTTTTGCATTTAGAACATTTGGTTTAAGATATGACAGAGAACTACGTGAATGGTTGGTAATTACACAAGATAACGTCAACTTGAAAGATAGTTTTAACATTGGTTTAACTGGTGATACTAGCGGTCAACAACTTGATAGAAGTTGGTTATTGCTATTTGAAACAAACGGTGTTGATTACACCATTACGTCACGTACAACTCGTTATATATTTGAAAGTGATAATCAAATAAGATTTTATTTTGATAGTAATAAAAAAATATATGACAGTAAAACTGGTAAAATTATTAGAGACAAAATCAGTGTGTTAAATATCAACAATGATTTTTCAAGTTCAAATGGCACATCTCCAATGCTGACTGATTTAGATTGGGCAATAAGCAAAGAGTACAGAGATGATATTGGCTATGTTAACAGCAAAAAAGTAGAAGTAGTTTTTAATGATGTTGACGACGACGGTGTAGTAGACGATCCAGATTTATTTGATAATATTGTTGTGCCAGCAGTGAATCCAACTGAAAAATATGTTTTCATTAAAAAATTCACAGAGTACGACACTGAATATTGGAAATGGGTAAATCAAGATAGTGAAAATATTCTAGTTGTGCAAGCAGAAAGATCAACTAGCGTTATTACACCAGGAAATCCTATCTATTATGTTATTGATACAGATAGTTTTTACCAAGTTGATACTGCTAATAGAACTAGAACAAAAATTTATGACTATAGAGCATATGTTGGACGCAATGATATTAAATTCCAATATGTACATGCAAGCGACGAAAATGCAAGAATTGATCCAAGCAGCAGCAATATAATCGATACCTATTTGTTAACTAAACAATATGATATTAGTTTTAGACAATATCTAGCAGGTATTACAACAACCAAACCGTTGCCTCCAAGCAGTGATCAATTGTATAGAACATATGGTAAAAAGATTAATGCTATTAAAAGCATTAGCGATGAATTAATTTATCATCCTGTAAAATACAAAGTATTATTTGGCGACAAGGCAGAAACAGACTTGCAAGCAACATTTAAAATAGTTAAAAACAAAAACAGAGTAATCAATGACAACGAATTAAAAGCAAGTGTTATTGATGCTATAAACGAATATTTTAGTTTAGAAAATTGGGACTTTGGTGAAACATTTTATTGGAGTGAACTAAGTGCCTTTATTATGACAAAAGTAGCACCTGACTTGGTGAGTATTGTGGTAGTACCAGATAACGCACTAAGCAGTTTTGGTAGTTTGTTTGAACTAAAATCAGAAAACGACGAAATTTTAATTAGTGGAGCAACAGTTGCAGATGTTGAAGTAATTAGTGCAATTACAGCAGACAGACTAAAAGCAGAAGGTAACATTGTAACTTCTGTTAGCAGCACAGGCGAAGTTATTGAAAGTTCGACATACACAATTTCAACAGGTACATCTCAGAGTGAAGGGTATAATTAATGGCGTACGATAAAGATCAGCGTGATTTTGAATTACCGGCTGGTAAACAACCAGAACGCAAATCAGAAAACTTTCTACCAAAATACTTTAGAACTGATACAAACAAAAAGTTTTTACAAAGCACAGTTGATCAATTTATCAACGAAGGTGCAGTAGAAAAAATTAATGCGTTTGTTGGTAGAAAATACGCTAAAGCAAATAGATCTGGCGATGCCTATCTAAACGATTTTACCAAGGATAGAGAAGATTATCAATTTGAACCAAGCGTTTTATATGAAAACGAATTAGGCAATGTTGACTTTTTTGCAAATTACAGTGACTTTATAGGACAAATCCAATCGTTTTTAAAAAGTCCTTTAGGTAATCACAGTTTATTAAACAGACAACAAAGTTACAGTTGGACACCTCATATTGATTGGGATAAATTTTCTAACTATCGTGAGTATTATTGGCTACCGATGGGACCTGCGCCTATTGGTATTGTTGGACAAAGCAAAGAAGTAATTAGTACCTATACAGTTGAAACTGTAACCGATGACAACAATACAGCATATCTGTTTAGCCCTGACGGATTAACTAGAAATCCAACTTTAAAATTATTTAAAGAACAAACATACAGATTTGAAATCAATACACCTGGATATCCAATATCTTTCTCGTTAACAAGAGATTTTGATGATAACGATCCATTGTTAGGTGTTGACCAAGAAAACAACAGTGTAGTTTACAATGACGGTGTAAGTCGCTTTGTGTATAATGATGCTGGCGACCTTATACCAACAACTGATGAATATATTGAAAATGGTGTAATTGAATTTACTGTTCCAGTTGACGCTCCTGATAGTTTTTACTATATCAGCAGTAGAGACATTAATGTAAGTGGCTTAATTAATGCTTACTTTATTGATGAAAACAGTGAAATTGATGTTGATGCTGAAATTATTGGCAAGAAAACTTATACCACAGGTAATGGAACAAAACTTTCCAATGGTATGAAAGTATACTTCAAAGGAGATGCAACACCTGCAAAATACAATGAAGGCTATTACTATGTAGAAGGCGTAGGAAATGCAATTCGATTAATCAACGAAAACGATTTAGAAGTTCCTGCGGTATTTACAAGCGTTGAACCTGTTCCTTTTGGTGAAACAGGATTTGATAGATTTCCTTGGGAAGATGCTGCAAGTTTTCCTGCAACAAAAGATTACATAACAATTAATAGAGCAAGTGTAGATAGAAACCCTTGGAGTAGATATAACCGTTGGTTCCACAAAGATGTAATTGCTGCCAGTGCAAAAGCAGTAGGTTTAGAACCAACCTTTGATCAAGATTTTAGAGCAAAACGTCCTATTATCGAATTTGAAGCCGGCATAAAACTGTACAACAACGGTACCTATGCAAAAACAAATGTAAACGTAGTTGATACTTGGACTAAAGATGTTTTCAGTACTATTGAAGGCAAAGGCGGCTACTTAATAGACAACGTTGAATTAACAGAAGGTATGCGAGTTCTGTTTACTGCTGACACTGATCCAATGGTTCAGGGAAAAATTTACAGAGTACATTTTCACGATCACGGCGTAGGCGATACTGAAAAAACTAGACAAATTGCACTTATAGAAACAGATGATACTAATCCTGTTGATGGTGACTGTGTTTTAGTTTTAGAAGGCGAAAAAAATAAAGGTGACATGTATCATTACGATGGTAATGCATGGTACAAATCTCAACAAAAAACAAAAGTTAATCAACCTCCGCTATTTGACATGTTTGATGAAAACAACATTTCGTTAACTGATGAGGTTGAATATCCAAACAGTAACTTTGCTGGTAACAAAGTATTTTCATATGCAGAAGGTACAGGAACAGTTGATACAGAATTAGGTTTTGCATTAAAATACCAAAATATTGCAAACGTAGGCGATATTGTTTTTAATTTTGATTACAACCAAGGAAGTTTTGTTTATCAATCTATAACACTAGAAGATACAAGTAAACAAACTGATATTGCATTATTAAGAAAATACGATGCAAATAGAAATTATAAAAACATCAATAGTTGGACTAAAACATATAGAGAAACACAGCAATATGTAATTAGAGAATATCAAAATCAAACAAATAATTTTGATGTTGATGTTTTTGACAATAGTGCTGATCTTGAAGATTTAGATATTAAAGTTTATGTAAATGGTGTAAAGAAATTTATAACCACTGATTATACTTTGGTAGATTCTTTTGGTTTAAAACAAGTTGTGTTTAATAATAATTTAAATACATCTGATATTGTTATTTTAAAATGTTTTAGTAATGCAAACAAAAATGCAAATGGCTTTTATGAAATTCCTAAAAACTTTGAAAGCAATCCTCTAAATGCAGATCCTGATACATTTACATTAGGCGAGATTTCGCAACACGTTGACACTATTGTTGACAATGTAAGAACATTTGAAGGATCATTTCCTGGATCTAGTAATTTAAGAGATTTAGGCATGGTAAATGCCTATGGTACAAAGTTTTTACAACACGAAGGCTTATTCAATCTAGCAGCATATCACATGGTAGATAAAACTGCAAACTTGTTTAAAGCAATTGATTTTGCAGCAGACGAATATGTTAAATTTAAAAATAAGTTTATTTACACTGCCGAGTCACTTGGTTACGATGGAGAAACACGTAAACATGTTGATTTAATTATGCAAGAAATTACCAAGAATAAAACAGTTAGTTTCCCATTCTTTAGCAGTGATATGATTCCATTTAATGCAAGTACAACTACATTGCATGAAATAGAATACACAGGATCTGCGTATTTTGCTTTAAAAAATTCATACAGTTTAGACACAATTTCAAACAAGTCTGTATTGGTTTATAGAAACGGTAATCAACTAACACACAATGTTGATTATGTTTTTGAAGATCAGTTTGTTAATGTAAAACTTGATTTACAAATTGGCGACGAAATAGAAGTTGTTGAGTATGAAAATACCAATGGTAGTTATGTGCCTCCTACACCAAGTAAACTTGGTATTATGCCTCTTTATATTCCAGAAATATACCTTGATGACACATACAATTCTGGTGTAATAAAAATGATTAGAGGACACGACGGTAGTCAAACAAAAGCATACAATGACTATCGAGATGATTTATTGTTGGAATTAGAACTTAGAATTTATAACAACACAAAAAATCTATATGATCCGGAAAAATTTGATTATCATGATTTTAAACCTAACCAAACAAATAAAGAATTAAGAAAAGCATATCCGACAAATGCTTTCTTAACTGATTTTAGCAAGTGGTTAGAAAGAGCAGGCAATCCGGATTACAGTTCTCATACTTTTTGGGATAGCGACAATCCGTTTACATACAATTATAGTGCAACAACTGATTTTGAAGGTGATCCTTTAAATGGATATTGGAGAGGAATATATCTTTACTATTACGGTACAGATCGTCCTCATACACATCCTTGGGAAATGCTTGAATTTACAAACAAACCATCTTGGTGGGATGATGAATATGGTGCTGCACCTTACACATCTAACAACACAGTTATGTGGACTGACATTAGAGAAGGAGCAGTTAGAGAACCTGGTAAAGCACTAAGAATTGATAAACGATTTGCAAGACCTTGGTTGACAAACAAAATTCCTGTAGACGAAAGCGGTTCTTTGTTAGATCCTCTAGCAGCAGGATTAGCAACTAACTTCAGTTTACCAGCAACAAGATCAAGTTTTGTTTTTGGAGATTTTAGCCCAGTTGAAACTGCATGGAGAAAAAGCAGTGAATATAGATTCACAGTTTTAAAATCATTTGTAACTCGTGCGCCATCTAAAGTTATTGGTGCATGTTTTGACCTTAGCAGAATGAAAAAAGACTTAGCCGGAAATCTAGTTTATTCACCAACAAATAAAAGACTTAAACTTTCAGATATTGTTTTTCCAAGTTTAAGTTCTGATGATACTGAAACTGTTTTAACAAGCGGCTTGGTTAACTTTATTGCAAACTATGTTAAGTTTAACAAAAAAGCAAGTTATGAAACATACAAGACTCAATTACAAAATTTAAACAACAAATTACATTTTAGATTGGGTGGCTTTGGAGACAAATCTAAATTAAAATTAGTGTTAGATAGTCGTAGTCCATTGAATAAATCTAGTGTGTTTGTTCCTGACGAAAACTATAAAATTATTTTAAACAAGAGTTCAGTGCAAGATACTCCAAGTTTAAGCGGTATTATTATTGAAAAAATTGAAACAGGTTATATTGTTAAAGGTTATGACAAAGAAAGTCCATACTTTACAATATATCAATCTAAAATTACTCAAAGTGATACAAGCATCACAGTTGGCGGTATTAGCGAAGAATATGTAGAATGGAATGAAAATAAAACATATGCTATTGGCAGTATTGTTTTTTACAACGGAAAATATTACAGAGCAACTACAACTCACGAGAGCGGAACTTCTTTTGATTCGAGCAAATTTGCTGCACTTGCAGACTTGCCAATTAAAGGTGGTCAGTCTGCACTGCTTAGAAAAAACTTTGACACAGAACAGGAAGTAACAGTACCTTACGGCACAATTTACAAAACTGTACAAGACGTTGTTGACTTTTTGCTTGGATACGAATCATACTTGACCAATCAAGGATTTGTATTTAGAAATGTAAACAGTGACACTGGACAAGTTGAAGACATGAAATTGATAGCAAAAGAGTTTTTGTTCTGGGTAACACAAAACTGGAAAGAAGGTACTGTCCTTGCAGTATCTCCTGTTGCTAATAATTGTACGTTCTCTAGACCTTATTTTACAGTTGACAACTTGTTTGACCCGTTTTATGATTATAATATTTTAAGTGGTTCTGGTGATGCATTAGATCCTAATTATACAAATATTTACAGAGACAAAGATATTGACTTTAGCATTTCTGCAATTGGATATGACGGTGGAGTATATCTAATTAAACTACCGCTAGTACAAGTTGAACACGTTGTAATTTTAGATAATACAACAGTGTTTAATGATGTAATTTATGACAAAACAAGTGGTGTTAGACAAGACAGAATCAAAGTTGTTGGGTATAGAACCGAAGGTTGGACAGGTAATTTAAGCATACCAGGCTTTATCTATGACGAAGCAAAAATTACACAATGGACACCGTATACTGATTACATAGTTGGTGATGTTGTAAAATACAAAGAATACTATTACAGTGCATTTAAAAATCACAGCAGCAAAGAGTTATTCAATGATGACAACTGGAGAAGATTGCCAGAAAAACCTGTAAGTCAACTGTATCCAAACTGGGATTATAAAACAAACCAGTTTGCAGATTTTTACGATTTAGATACTGATAATTTTGATAGTGAACAGCAACGACTAGCACAACACTTGATTGGTTATCAGCCAAGACAATATCTTGCAAATATTATAACTGATAGTGTAAGCCAATACAAATTCTATCAAGGTATGATTCAAGAAAAAGGTTCTCAAAACAGTTTAACAAAACTGTTTGATGCACTTGGCGCAGCAGATAAAGACAGTGTTGAATTCTATGAAGAGTGGGCATTAAGACTAGGTCAATACGGTGCTATTGATAATATTATTGAAACAGAATATAGACTTGATGAAAAACAATATAGACTTGAGCCACAGATTGTTGAACTTGTACAAAACAAAAACATTTCAAGAACTGATTTGGTTTACGAAATTACACAAAGTGAAGTCTATAAATCAAATGTAAACTATGATCATACAGTTCTTCCAATTAAAAATGAAAATGATACATATACCTACAACAGCGGATATGTAAGAAATGATCAAGTGTCTTATGTTATCGATGCTTGGTCAAGCATTTTTGAATTAAGTGTGTTTGACCTAAGAATAAATGAAAACATTTGGATTACAAATTATCTAAATGAGTGGAAAACATACAAATATACAAATACTGATTTAAATGTATACGAAGCAGTAGAAACTGAATACAACGATGAAGTAGCAACATTGTTAAGATGCGAACAGCAAATTAGAGATTTAGAAGTTGGCGAT
>Ga0181571_10000391_pt1 | contig 28217 bp, 14 predicted proteins | sample 101ome_17_FD_132440 | JGI IMG/M metagenome (GOLD analysis project Ga0181571, IMG submission 132440) | Coastal salt marsh microbial communities from the Groves Creek Marsh, Skidaway Island, Georgia - 101407AT metaG (megahit assembly) | ecosystem: Environmental > Aquatic > Marine > Intertidal... | reverse complement strand
TGACATGCTTGCCTCGAGGAGCTGAGCAAGCACATCCGAGTCCATCTTTGACACTGTGGGAGTCGGTGATCCGGGCTCCTCCATCTTGGTCTCTGATTCAGCCCCACGATCAATGGCTTCTTGAAGCCGTCTGTGAAGTTCGTTAATTTCGTCACCGTGGGTTTTCTTGAGCTCCATGAGCTCCAAGTGTAATGATTCCACGTTGGCGCTCGCCGCGGCGGCTGAATCCTCTGCCTCCATCGCCCTCCTGGTCATGACTTCGAGCTCATCTGCGGCGACGGCGGCAGTTGATCTTGCCCTGCTATCTGCGGTATCCACCTGAAGCACAAGCTGATTCACGCGACTCTGAGCGGTACTCAGGCTATCTCTGAGCTCAGCTTCAACCATCTTTGCAGCAAGTAGCTTTGCTTTCATTTCGCCCTCGCTGGAGGAAGAACTGGTCTGTGCATGGGTCAACTTAGCGTTCAAGTCTCTGTTTTGCTTCTGCTCATCGTCGATTTGCGCCCTAAGCTTCGTCTCGAGGACAGCCGCCTTGACCAGATCGTCCTTAAGTGTGCTGATCTCAGCCCTAGCATCTTGCGCCTCCTTGATGTGTTTTGCAAGTTTTGTCTCCGCCTCTGCTGCTTTCGCCTTGGCATCCGAAACCTGTAACCTGCACTGGGCTTCGATGGCACCCACCTTCTCCTCAACCTCCGCCATCTGAGTCACAAGTCGGGATCGTTCCGACGAAGCCTGCTGCTTGACGTCGAGAAGTTGCGCCCTGAGCCGGGCCTCGGATTCCTCAGCCCTTGCTATGACATCAGCCATGGAGTTTTCCTCCTTGGCGGCGAGTTGGGACCTCAGCAGAGCCTCCGCAGCTGCCGCCTTGGACTTGGCTTCAGACAGCTTGGCCCGCCACTCGTTCTGCGTCGTCTGGAGCTGATCCTCGGCCAGCTGCAGCTGGGCATGGAACCTGTCTTCGGTGGCTCGAAGGCGGGTCTTGAAATCTGCCTCCTTAGCCGCGTGCCTGGACGCGAGGTCTTCCAGCTGGGATGCGTGTTCTGCCTCGTCTGATTCCGCCTTCATCACCGCCTTCTTGAGCTGAAGCTGGAGGTCGATCTTAGCCGCAGATGACTTATCGAGAGCAGTTTGCATCTGCGCCTTCATCATCTCTTCCGATTCCGAAGCGCGTTGTAAAGCTTCATCGACAACAGTGTGCATTCGATGCTCTGTTCGCTCCAGCGCGGCTCGGTGGTTTTGTTCAGCAAACTTCAGGGCGACTATTTCCTCTTGAGCCGCCACCAAGGAAGCCTTTAGGTCGACTATTTCGACGGCAGTCTTCTGTCGAGCCATCACAAGCTCAGCCCTCAGCTTGTTTTCCGCCTCACTGGCACCTGCCACAGATTCCGCAGCGAGAGAATTTTCCTCCATCTCGTCAAGCTGAGCGCGGAGACCTGCCTCGGTGGCTGCTGCAGTTGTCTTGGCCTCGGACATTTTTGCCCTCCACTCAACGTCGATTGCAGCAAGCTTATTCTCAGCTTCGTCGAGCTTAGCCGCGAGCTGGGCTTGTTCGATGGCTGCCTTTTGCTTTGCAGTCGACAATTGTGTCTTCAACCTTCTCTCGAAGTTCTGCTCCATGGATAAGATTGTATCCTTCGCTTCATCCAGTTGTTCCTGAAGTATTGCCTCGTCAGCAGTTGCCTTGGTCTTGAACGCTGCGAACTTCTCTTTCCACTCTACCTCAACGAGGTCTTTACCGTTGTCTTCGGCCTCGGCCAGCCGAGACTCAAGTCGAGATTCCACCGCCTTTGCCTTCGCATTTGCGGTGGCCAACTTTAGCTTCCACTCCTCATCCAGTGATGAGAGTTCCTCGCGAGCCTCAATCAGATCGAGCTCCAACTGCGAGTTTTCTACGATGAGCAGCTCATTAGCTTTGCGCGAGCGCTCCTCGGCTGCCTCAACCTCCGATGTAAGCTCAAAAATGCGGGCTTCGGCCTTGTTCAAGCTGTGTCTGAGCTCAGTCTCGAGTTCATTGCTGATTTCCTCCGCAGGCTTTGGTTCTGCCTGCACAGGTGATGGGGCAGCTGCCCGCAGACCAGGTCCGGATGCTTCAAGCTCAGCCTTAGTCTCTCTCAACTCGTTCTCTAACCTCTTGATCTTCTTGTTTGCCTGAGCCATGTGAGTCTCGAACTCCTCCTCAGCGTCAGCAACCTGCGCGGCAGTCTTCTGTCTTGCTGCAGTGAGCTGCTTGCGCAGATTCGTCTCGGCTTCGCGCTCCTGGACGACCAAATTTTCAAGCGCTTCATCCAGCTGGTCTCGAAGACGAACTTCCATGGCGGCCGCTTTGGACTTTACTTCAGACAGTTTTGCCCTCCATTCCGCATCGTTTCTCGCAATATTGTCACCGCCAGCAACTCGTGATATTTCCGGCGAGGATTCGGCCAACTCAGCTCTGAAACGGGCCTCAGTCATGGCATCCTTCGCAAGTTGCGACTCAATTTTCAGTTTTCGAATCGTATCCTTGGCTTCAGAGAGCTGTGCCTCAAGAATGCCCTTCTCGAGCATCACATCTGTCTGCAAAGACGCGGGAGTTGCCACGGGTGGTGACTGGAAAGCCATCATTGCGGGTGCAATCTTCTCAGAAGTGGTGATCAATTGGCCAGTGAAAAGCGGATTGGCCGCCTTTTGTGGCGTGGTGAACTGTTCCTTGAGCTGCCGCTGCTGCTGCGCCATAGCCTCAACCTCGGCTTCCTTCAGCGAAAGTTGCTCGATGAGCTCCTCAATGCGGGAGTTGGCTTTGTTCTGCGTCGCCTCCACATGTTTCTCTGCTGCGACGCGCGCCTGCTCAAGCTCACTCACTTGCTGCTTATGCTTGGCGACCAGCTCCTGTTCCCTCTTCGCTACCCGGGCGCCGAGCTCGGTGACCGCCGCAGTGGTATCGCCGAGGTCCGCCTCGGCGGATTTGAGACGTCTGTCGCGGTCTTTGACCTCCGCGGTGGCATCAGCCAGCTGAGCCTCAAGGTCATGGACGGTTCTCCTCAGGGCGGCGAGCTGTTCTGCGTGTTCCTCGTCATCGAAGCCCCGCTGCGGCGTAAAGAATACGGCGGATTCGGTGTCGCTGACCACAGACTTAGAGCCCGGCGTCTTCTCTATCGCCTTCTCTTGAAACCAGCGGGCACGATCCTTCACGGATGCATTTTCTGGAGCTGTGGGAGGGGATGATTTGGAAGGCGCCGTGACCAGGTCTGGTGCATCCTCCCGAATCACGGGCCTCAACACGACAGCCTTTTCGGCGCACTCACGAGCTTCCTTGAGGTCGCCCTGAAGCGTCTCCACCTCTGCTTCGAGCGCGGATATGCGCTCCTTGAGCGATGCAGTCTCGACTGCAGCTGCCGAATTCCTCAGACGAAGCACCTCCTCGCCAGCCTCCCGCTTGGCGCGGGCAATCGAAGCCTTGTCCGCATCGGCGCGAGCCGACTCAAGGGCGGCTTTCGTGTTGGCGAGCTGTTCATGAAGCTTGTTCATGTCCGCCACTGCTTCATCACGCGTCTTGGACGCCGCATCGGCATGTTCCTTGGAAATTGACAAGGCCGTCTCCGCAGCATTGAGCCGCTCGCGCATCTCAACCAGGTCGGGCCCTTCCTGACCCTCTGCACCGGTCGGCAAAGGCTTGATTGTCGACTCCAACATCTCCGTCCGTCGAACGACGTCATCGAGTCGGGCCCGCTGCTCGTCCAGTCGACGCTGCTGCTCCGCACGGTTGGCTTCAAACTCCCTAATGTCGGCATCCAGTTTCTCCTCAGCCTGTTGAAGCGCCTCCAACCTTGTCATGTGCTCCATGCCCATTCGGTGCTCCTCGGCGCGCAGTGCCTCGGCCGCGACAGCGCACCTCTCGTACTCCAAGTCGAGCTCGGCGGCGCGACCACGCTCTTTAACGAGAGCCTCCGTGACTCGCTCCAGCTCGGTCACAGCTTCATCCCGTAGAAGCGAGGCGTAGTTTGCCTTCTCTGTGAGATCCGCGATATGCTTCGCAAGAGATTCGCCGTCGACAGGAGATGCGGTGTGAGCGGCCATCACTTCCTGCTCCAATGCAGCGCAAGTCGCGTTCGCGGTGGCCAGAGCCATCTCAGCCTCAGCCTGCGATGAACGCGCCTCCAGAAGCTCTTCCTTTAGGGCCTTGTTGACAGCCGAGGCAGCCTCCTTTGCTTGCACGGCCAACGCGAGCTTCTCGTCCGAGCGCTCCAGAGCCTTTCTCACGGTCTCATCAGCGGTCCTCTCCGCGCGCTGACGCGCCTGAGCGAGGTCGACGTCGAAACGCTTTTTGAGCAGTTCAATCTCCTCCTTAGCGTGTGCCTGAGCGCGGGCGACGGCATCTTCGGCGTTTTGCGCCGACTCTTGCAGCTTGCGCTCGTTCTCTTCCATCGCGGCCCGCACGTCCCTCATCGCCTTCTCCCTGGATTCGTTCGCGGCCTGCACCTCCCTCGCGCACTGAGCCTCGAGCCGTTCGACGTCCACGGCTGCCTGACGTCGACCGGCCCTGGCCGTCTCCGTGGCCCGTTCCGCCGCCGCCGTCTCCTCCCTCGCCGCGAGAACCTCGGCCCTCGCCGCATCCAACGCCCTGGCGTGTTCGTCCCTGCGCCTCACCTCGGCGTCCATCATGGCCTGAACCTTCGCCTCGAGCGATCCCGCGGCGATGGCCTCCCTCGCGCCCAGTTCCTCTCGAACCGCCGCCTCCCGAGCGAGGGCCACCTCGCGGTCCGCCGCCGCCTCATCCGCCTTGTATATCGCGGCGTTGAGACGGTTCCTGAGGAGCACGATCTCTTCCTCGGCCGCCTGCTGGGACGCAACCGCGACCATGGAACGCTGAAGGCTGGCGCGCGATTCCGCCCTTTGGGTGGCGAGGTCGGCTTCGAGCGCTCTGACCTTTTCGCGCGTCGACGAGAGCTCCGCCTCTGCGTTCGCCGCGCGCTCCATCAGGGAGGAATGGTCCAGCTGTAGATCCTGCAGCTCCTTCAGCACCTCGGTGACCGTGGCCGCAGCGGTGGCGGCCTCGATGGCTGCGGCCTGGGCCTGACTCTCCCTCTCTGCCGCGGTGAGCTCTCCGCTTCGCCGCAGTTCCTCCACCTCGCGCTCCAGCGACGCGATGTGCTTGTTGCAGGTGCCGATGATTTCGTTCCTCTCGTTCACCTCCGTCTGGAGCTCCTCGATCTTCACAGACTGCTCGATGTTGTTCTTTACCATGTTGTCGAGACCCTTCAACTGATCCTCGTCCAGTCCGGTGGCCACGGTCAGCTCCTCAATGCGCTTCTCCGCGTAAAACACCTTCATCTTCATGTTGGCGTTCGCCTTCGTGAGGTTGTGGATGAACTGCATCTGCTCCTGCGGGGTCAGATCGATGGTGGCCTCGCCGACGTCAAGGTCCAATCCGCCATCACCACCCGGATTACGCCTGCTCGTGGACGCGTGAAGCGAGCCCAGGCCCCGTCCGGACTCACTCGGGAAAGACATTTGGCAGTCAGCCCCGAGCCGGGCCCTTTGAAACCAAATCCCGGTGCGCCTCTCTACCCGGCGTCGCCCGTCCGGAGTGGGTTCGAGCGCCTCGGATGTGCACTCCTGGCGACTCCGTCGATTCGGAAATTCGCGACGGCTCGGGTTTCACGCCGGTCGCCGCTCCGTGTGCGGGACGTACCCCCTCCAAAACTTTTTGCGAAAGAGCTGGTCCAATCCAACGGCCACTCGGTGCCGATGGTGGAATTGGCACTTCCAGGAGGCACCTGTCAGGAGGCGCCATGGCGTTTTCGAGACCCGAATGGGTCTCACACACCGTCTCCGTGGAAGACATGACGGCGGGTAAGAATGAATGGCGAAACATCCAGGACATCGTCCGCGTCACCTTCAAGGAGTTCCACGACGTGCTCCGTGCCCAGGGCGACGCAATTAAATCTCTGGAGAGGGCGATTGATTCTAAGGCCGACAGGGGCGAGCTGGGGCGCGGTCTGTCCCGGTCCCAGCTGCCGGAGGTGGAGGCCGCGTTGCGTCAGCTCAAGCACATCTCCTCGGACATCGGACACCAGCTCGACTTGAGGGCCACCAAGGCTGACGTGCACGCGGCGTTCAAGGCGCAGGAGGAACTCATGAGCAGGGAGCTGGCGCGCAAGGCGGACGCGGAGGAGGTGGAGCGGAAGGTGAACGAGATGGACGCGCTCCTCGCCGAGTGCGTCGAGAGGGCCGGTGTAAGCCGCGAAGGATACGCGATCGCGCCGCGCTCCATGTCCATCAAGCCGGGGACCGAGCGACCTAGGCTTGGCGAGGGCGGAGAGAGGAGCATGGAGGAACTGTGGGAGGAGATATTGCGAAAGGCTGACGCGGATGATGTGGATGCGGCGCTGCGGAGCAAGGCTGACGCCAGCTCGGTGAACAAGGCGCTGGAGAGGCTCGAAATATCCCAGCTCGGACTGGCGACGAAGGAGGAGGTGGCGGTGAAGAGCGACATGAAGGACGTCTGCGCCCTGGTGGATGTCAAGGTTGGCATCGACGACGTCAACCACGCGCTCGCAGAGGTGAGCCGCGAGCTGGAGCTCAAGGCTTCGGCGGAGGACCTGGAGGCGCACCTCAAGTCCCAGGCATTGATAAACCGCGGTCTGGTAGGGGAGAGCAGTTTGGGCCGGTGGATCTGGAAGAGTGGGCAGGTGAACAAGGGGAACGGGGTGCCGTGGAACGTGCAGAGCGTCAACACGGACCCGGACAACTTCAGGTGGGAGAGGGACAGGTCGTACATCGTCACCGTCGCCCCAGGCCTGTACGAGGTGAACTTCGGGTTCTTCGTGAGGAAGAAACCCGCGATCCAGCTCCTCGTGAACGGCGAACCCGTGCTCGCGGCGGTCAACTCTGCGAGCTACGTCCTGCACCACTCGTCAGGCAGGCTGACCAGCGTCGGGCGGCACCCCTCGGGCAACATCACCGGCCTGACCCTCATCGACTTCCTCGCGCTTCCGGCCAAGGCGAAGATCGCTATCACGTACAACGGCGAGCCGGGCGGCGAGGGGTTCCTTACCCTGAAGAAGCTGTGAGACAATGCCCTGAACATAGCAACAATTTAACAATTGAAGGGTTTCTAAGAGCTGGAGCCCGTAAACACGCGACACTTTTCTACGGCGGTATGGAGGCCCGTCTGAGCGAGATCGCCTCGGTGGCGGATCAGAAGGCGAGGACCGCCCAATACCGTGATGTCCTCACCGAGTGCCTCGCCGGGGGAGGGAACGTAGAAGGTTTGAAGGCGATGGTGACGCACATGATGTCGGACGACGTTCCGCTGGTGATCTCGAGACAGATCCTCCAGGCCCTGTGTCAGGAGGTGGTGACAACCCTGCCGTCGGAGAAGCAGAAAGAGACTGCGTCGTTCGCCCTGGAGAAGATGAACCCACGCGTGATGTCCTTCGACGAGCAAGTCAGCATGCTGCGTGAGGGTCTCGCGAAGCTTTACGAGAACGACGCCGAGTGGAGCCGCGCGGCCGAGATGCTCGCTGGAATCGACCTAGAGAGCGGCACCAGGGTGCTCAGCGACGAGTACAAGTTGCAGAAGTGCGTGCAAATCGCCATGCTCTACCTCGAAGACGACGACGCAGTTAACGCGGAGACTTACATAAAGAAGGCATCGTTCCTTTTGTCGGCTTGCAAGGTGCGGGGACGAGATCCCGAGCTGCCCCTCCTGCCAATTTTTCAAAGGGGCTGAGTCGACCGATGATTATCACAACCTTAACCACACTGAAGTGCATGGGCCGTTACGTCGTGCGCGAATAGTCGGGTAGCGTTACCCGCGTCGATGAATCGTCGACACGAACCGGCTGCGTTGCGACCGAGGGCCCGCGCCTGGATTACACATGCCTGGATGAGGTCGACTTCTCAGAACCCGTCGGTATCAATTTTTTACAGAGCAACCCCGCCTGCTCCCTAACGCCCGTATCACGTACTCCTTCCCAACAGGACGATACCTTGGAGTATCAGTTCAAGACGTGTTATGCACGTATCCTCGATGCCAAGGGCAGGTTCACCGAGGCGGCGCTGCGATACTACGATCTGTCGCAGACAAAGATTGGGCTCGTGATGGGCGCGGGCAAGCAGGTGGGAGAGGCTGACCTTGCAGCGGCCCTCACCAGCGCCATCACGTGCGCCATCTTGGCCGCCGCGGGACCTCAACGTAGTCGCGTGCTGACCACGCTGTATAAGGACGAGCGGTGCGTGCGTCTTCCCGTGTTTTCCCTCTTGGAGAAGGTGTACCTCGAGCGCATCCTCCAGACTGACGAGGTTCAGGTGTTCAGCGCAAACCTCAAGCCCCACCAGTTGGGCGGCGAGGGGGAGGATGGGATGAGCATCCTCAGTCGGGCGGTGATCGAGCACAATCTGCTGAGCGCTAGCAAGCTGTACAACAACATCGCGGTCACGGAGCTGGGCCAGCTCCTTGGGGTGGACCCACAGCTGGCAGAGAAGACGGCGGCGAAGATGATTGGCGAGGAGCGCATGGAGGGCAAGATCGACCAGGTGGACGGGCTCATCTACTTCCAGGATCCCAAGAATACCTCTTTGGCGATAATGCAATTCGACGATCAGATCTTGGACGTGTGCAATCAGGTCAACGCGCTGATTGACATGATGGAAAGAAAGGGTATCTTGCCCGAGGATGCCTGATCATAGAAGAACCCTAGAGTAGACGAACAATTAGAGTCAATGGAACTTTTGCGCACAAAGAATGCCTACAACTACACGCCCACGAGACGGCTCGACCACTCCTCAGACAATTTGCCAGTCGATGGGAACTCCGCCGTTCTTCTCGATAAAATTGTTTGCCTGCGAGAAGTGCTTGCAGCCGTAGAAACCCCTGTGTGCAGAGAGACCCGAAGGATGCGGGCTCTTGAGTATGAGATGTCCAGCGTCCTTGGCGATCAGACGCTCCTTCTCCTGAGCGTTCTTTCCCCAGAGCAGAAACACCAGTCCCTTGCGCTGCTTGGCCAGCGTTCGGATGGCGGCGTCCGTGAAGCTCTCCCAGCCCTTCTTCGAGTGAGAGTTGGCTTGATGCGCGCGCACGGTTAGGCTGGCGTTGAGCATAAGCACCCCCTGAGTCGACCACTTGTCAAGATCGCCGTGCGTCGGTTTCTTGCACCCCAGGTCCGTGCCGAGCTCCTTGTAGATGTTGATCAGGCTCGACGGAACCTTCCACCCCTTGGGCACTGAAAAGCTCAGGCCCATGGCCTGACCGTCGTCGTGGTACGGATCCTGACCCAGGATGACAACCTTGACGCGCTCCATCGGGCACGTGTTGAACGCGCGGAAGATGTTACCCGGCGCGGGGAACACCTTCGCCCCTGATCCGTACTCCTTGGCGAGGAACTTCTTCAGGCTGGACCAGTACTCCTTGCCAAACTCGCCATCCAGCGCCCCTCGCCACGTCTCCTCCACAAGTAGGTCGTCCAGGTTGGGGGGCTCGCCCTTCGCCGCAGCTTCTGCCGCAACCTCCATCGCCTTGCGCTGAAGCACCTTGCTCATGGCCACCTGCTTGTTCTGCTCTGCGCGCTGGCGCTGGGCATCGGGGATGGAGTTTGACGAGCCGGGTGCCTCCTTTGTTTTCGCCTCACCCTCCTTCGCGGAAGCCTCGTCCGCCGCCGCGGGGGCTTCCGCCTCCGGCTTAGCTTTTTTCGCGACGGGCGCGAAGAACGACTGGATCGTGCGCTTCTCGTTCGCCATGGTCGACCTCTTCCGCTCCTTCCTTGTGGCGGCTCCTCGGCTCAACGCAGAGCAAAGTTCGCAGCGCAGTTCACCGCGAGCTGCGAATCCGAGAATTCAAAATGTTTTTTTACCGTTTTGAATCGCCCAGTCCTCGACGACTCCCCAGACGAGACTCGCAGACGCAGTCGCGCAGCGGTAGACCTCGAACGCACGCGGACGTGTTCCCTGCATCCGAGACGCCGAACGCGCACATCTTAGCGGAGCGCGAGGACGGCTTCTTCGGACAACCCGGCGAAGATTCCGGTTGGTTCATCCGAGAGAAAGGAAAATCTCCGTGGTGTTCGATTGACCCACGAGGAACAGGATGGCGCTCGACGCCACCACGCTGTCGGATCGCCAGTTCCGGCGTAAGGTGTTCGAGGAGCTTCAAAATGCAGGTACCATCGATGGGCTGAAAGGAACCCTTCGTTCGCGCCTCGTCGGCGTGCTCCAGCGACGCGACCCAAGCGTGTTCCAGGGCAGCGGCCCGGGGCCCGGTCACCAATCGCTGTGGCAGCGCGCGGCGAACAGCCTGTACGTGGAGTACCTCCAGCACCAGAACTACGGCTACGCCCTGTCCGTGTTCCAACCCGAGTGCGGCCTGACGAATCAGCAGGTGATGACCAGGGACGAGCTCGCGCGCGTGCTCTGCCTCGGGCCCACTTCGTCAGTGGTACAGTACATGCCCAAACCGGATGAGCAAGGTCGGGAGCCGCCTCTTCTCCTGGGCATCCTGCAAGCGCTCGCGGACGCCGGGGGCGCCGGGGCGCGTCGTGAGATCAACACCCAGACGGAAGACTACGGCGGTAACACCTCCCTCGCCCTCAGGCTCGCCCAGATTGACGAGATGCACGAGCGCGCCGTCGAATCCGAACGCGTCGCGCCGCTCAGGGACGCCGAGGAGCGCATGGCGTCCTTCCAGCGGGAGTGCGAGGAGCGCATGAGACACGAGATGGAGGAGCAGGTGAGGCGCGTGAGGGACCACGAGGTGGGCCAGGCCAGGCTGGAGGAGGCTGCCAAGCACCGCAGGCAGCTCGCGGAGGCACGCGAGGAGCTCGAGCGCGTCCACGCCGAGCGGCTTCGGAAGCTCCGCGCGAGAGAGGAGAGCCAGCTCGAGCGCGTGAGGGCCGCCGAGTCCGCCCTGGAGCGGGCGGCGTACGATCACCGCCAGAGACTCGCGGCGGAGCACGAGAAGCTGAGGGAGGCGAAGGAGGAGGCCCACCGCGAGGAGACTGAGCGCGCCATGAACCGCGCCAGGGAGGAGGAGGACCTGAAGAGGCGCGAATCCGAGATTAAGTCCAAGGAGAGCTCCTGGTCCATGAGGTACGCGGAGCTGTCGGCGGAGGCGGAGGAACGCGCCTTGGCGCGCCGCAGAGAGACCGAGACCGAGGCTGAACGCCGCCTGGAGATGATAAAGACGGAGATGATGGCCCTCGAGGATGAGCGTGCCAAGCTCGAGCTTGACCGTGCGCAACACGCCGTGGAGATTGCCACCATCGCACAGGCACGTAGGGACGCCATGGAGCTGAAGAAGAAGCACGGCCAGCAGTCCACCGCGACCGAGATTCTCGCGCAGCAGCTCGATGACCTGAACGAGCAGCTCGACCTCGCGCGCAGGGCTCTCGCGAAGCGCGGAATTGCCCTCCCGGTTCCCAAGGGTCTTGGCGGTGGCATCAAGATGGGCCTCACCTACGGGGACTCCCTCTCCCTCACCGAGGAGGACAGCGTCGCGTACGCTCAGGTCGTGGCCGCCATGGAGGTGGCCAAGTCAGAGGCTGACGTGGCGCGCAAGGAGCTCGCGGAGATTCGAAGCGACTTTAACAAGCTCAAGAAGGAGCACGCCCTGATGCGCCATGAGAAGCACACCGCTGTGCGCCAAGCGGAGGACCTCAAGGTTAAGTACGAGTTTGCCAACAAGAGGACGGAGGATGCAGTCAAGACCGCGCAGGAGGCATGGGTCACCATCAACGAGCAAAAGGGGGCTTGGAAGTCCCTGCTTGACGAGGAGAAGGATAGGCGCGTGGCTGCGGAGGCTGCGTGTGCTGCGTACAGAACCGCGATGATGGCGCCGGGCGCAAGCGCTGCGGATCTCGGGTTGGACTCGATGCATGCCCTCCTCCCGCCCAATCTGCAGAATCTTCCGGAGCCGGGCGATGAGACATCCGCCTCGACGATCACCAAGCTTCGACTTCAGAAGTTTGAGATGCAGCAGGAGAAGCAGCGCCAGACCATCGCCGAGTATGAGCGACAGATGATGTTTGAGAAGCAACGACAGCAGTACAAAGAGACCATGGACAAAGCCGAGGTTGAGGCTAAGAAGATGGAAGAGGAGGCAGCGCTCGAGGCCAAGTTCGCCAGGGCAAAGCTCGAGGCGCAAGAGAAGCACCGGGCGGAGCAGGCTGCACAGGCATCGACTGAGATCGAGACAGAGTACAGCGATGACGATTTCGAGATAGACGAGGAGAAATTTATCCCCTCTGATCCAATCGCACGAGGGCTCCGATGGGGCATCGGGAGACTTACAGAGGAGGAGAAAGCGAAACTTAAGCCTCTTACAGAGGAGGAGAGGGCGAAACTTAAGAGACTTTTAGAGGAGGAGCAGGCGGAACTGGAGGATGAACTGCCGTCTTCGTTGCAGATTGAGAGTAAGGCGGAAGAGGAGCCGAAGGCGGAGGAAGAGCCGAAAGCGGACGCGGAGGTGGAACCAGCTCTTGCACCCAAATCTCCCACGGCGGCTCCCAAGTCGCCTCCAAAGTCACCGGCAAAGTCGCCGGCTGCCAGCCCTCGCCAGAGTCGTGGCAGCTCTCAGGGAAAGAAAAGCTCTCCAGGCGTTTCGGGCTCGGCTGAAATTGAAGAACTCATCGAGGAAGAGGAGGAATTCGTGCCTGATGAGCTCGATGAGGTGCCTGACGAGGTTGACGTCTCCATCCCATACGACTCGGGCTCCAAGGACAACTCCAGGTCTGGGGATTCCGTGTTCTAGCTGGTAAATACAACAATATCGTACCTCATACACGACTACGAAGGTGCAAAGGTACCTTCGTATCATTCAGAATCGTAGTCCGACGACTCGTCAGATCCAACCTCGTCGTCGGAGTCCACGCCCCGATTGGCCCTCATGCCTGCGCTACCGTCGCCGCCCCACAAGGCGGCGTACAGTTCTTTTTCGCTGGATGCCCCGTATCCAGCCTCGAAGGCCCTCCCGAGCCATCCCCTCTCCCCCGTGAAGCCCACCTCGCCTGCTCCACCATCCACGTGTCCCGCAGCCATGCCCTCCGCGCCATCACCAAGAAACCTGTCGAAAGAGCGTCCGGATATGGAGCACATCTCCGACATCCCGTCCATGTCCACAACCCTCTCGCGGCACGAGTCGTCGCACATGTGCGCTCGGCCCGTTCGCTCGCACACGAAAATGTCCGCTCCGAACCTGCGATAGGAGCACCCGTTCGCTATGGAACACGTGTGTCGAGATGCAGGGTCCGACCCGTCGCTCAGGCCCTGCTGTGCGCGCCACCGGCTCACGTTCTCCGCGTCCGTCAGCGTGAGGAGCGCATCGTCCGTGAGCGTCGCCGGCGGTTGCGCTCTCTTCGCAGACTGCATTTGCGTGTACAGGTGTCTCAAGTCGGGAGGTGCCGAGGATGTGGTCAGCCTCAGCTCACGGGCATCCTCCTGAAAATACAGCGCGCGCCAGCTCCGCACCCCGGGACGCTTCGGGTGTCCGAACCTGGAGCAGAAGCACCGGCGCCATAGTGAATCCTCCGAGGCCGCGAGCCTCAGCGCCCTGCACGTTGTGGCGCAGCTCGTGAGGTCCTCGGGGGAGAGCCATCGCAGGATCTGCAGGCTCAGCTCCAGAGGAAGGGTCGTCAGTCCTTCCCTCCCGTCGTGCTGCTCCGCCCTGCCGACGTCGCGGACCACCCTCTTAGTGGACGGTTCCTCCTCGTCGAACCCCTTCTCGTCGCGCTCCCTCTTCACGCCGATCGCATCTCGTCTCGCCTCAGCCTCGAACAGCTGCGCCTCGAGCTCGTCGGCGAAATCGTCGTCGTCGGATGAGTCTTCGTTCTCGAAGTGCACGGGAGCCGCCACCTCGACGGCCACCGCCGCGGCCATCTCGGTCCCGACTCGCGCGCCGCGGGGCGCTTTGTCGCGATGTTCCCCAACACGGCGCTTGGAGCTGACGCGAGACAAGCTCGTCGACAGGCTCGCTGCTGGTATCGAACGGCTGCAGCCGATTTGTATGGTTTCCAGTCACACTTCCGAGAAATCCCAACGACGGTTCGTTCGACGGTCTGTGAACAGGTGAACGTGCGTAGGGTTTTTCTCGACAAAGGCGGCGGAAAAAAAAGGAGTTTTGAAGGGGTGCGCCGAGCTGGGTTGCCCTTTTCCTACCGCGCAGGCGTCGCATCGAGCGTCAGCCGAGCGTAAACGTAGTGCGCCACACCTGTACTGCGAGCGTGTGACGAAAGATGAGCGCATCTACCTGTGTGCTCGTGGAGATGGGCGAGGAGGACCCGATCATCTCTGTCGCCCAGCTGGTGGCGGGCCTGATCGGCGATGCTGACGGCAAGGTCGTGAAGGAGTGCGAGTCCCTGCTCGAGGCTGGAAAATTCACCGAAGTCGTTGCCAAGATCATGGCACACGGCGGTAAGCTGTTCGCCGATGCCCCAGAGAAGGATCTCGAGGCTGCAGTCCTCATCATCGGTGGCCTCGCCCAGAGGCTCTCGCCCGCGGACGCCGCCAAGTGCGTCGACCAGCTCGTTGCCGCGGCGCTCGCCGGCACGGATCGCGGCTCCCTTCGCGCCGCAATTCTGTTCCAGCTGTACAATATGACTACCGACATCAAGGCCCGCTTCCCCATCCTGAAGAAGATCCTCGGGTACGTGAGGGAGGCCAAGCTCGCCGAGCTCGTCGCGCCAATCTCGCACCACGTCGAGGACAACTACAAGTCCTGGAACCTTGACGCCGCCGAGACCCGCGCGGTGCTCGGCGATGTATTCACCATGCTCGCCGAGACCTCCGGCAACTCTGATCCCAACTCCACCGAGGCTAAGCGCATCCTCGACCTTCAGCTCCTGTTCCTCGCTACCTTCTCGGCGGGCGAAAAGCTCGACGCGAAGGGCGAGGAGGTTGCCAAGGCGGTGGTGACCTCGTTCGTGAAGGCAACCGACATGACATTCAGGTGCGATCTACTGGGGTCCCCTGCGGTGCAGGCGCTGGAGGGTACCAAGTCCTCCGGAGCCCTGAAGCTGCTCACGACGATGCTCACCGGGAATGGCGTTGCTGAGTTCGCCACGTTTGCCAAGTCCAACGGGGCTGTGTTCAAGGATCTCGGCCTGGAAGAGGCCGAGTGCCTGGGCAAGATGAAGCTCCTGGCGCTGTGCGCGCTCGCGGAAAAGAGCGCAGAGGGTGAGTTCACATACGCGCAGGTCGCCGAGGCTCTTCAGTGCGGCGAGGGTGAGGTTGAGAGTTGGATCGTCAGGGCAATCGGCGCGAGGCTCGTGGAGGCCAAGATGGACCAGGTGCGCGGCGTGGCGGTGGTGACCAGGGTCAACCACCGGGTGTTTGGCGACGATCAGTGGAAGGAACTAAAGACCAAGCTCGCGAGCTGGAGGGAGAACCTGGAGGCGGTGGCCAACATGACTGTCCCTCAGATCGAGGCTTGAGGATAATAGACCAATTTTATCACAGCATAGTTGCAACAAAGAGACGACTCATCGTTCAATTCCGTCGTTATCTCGTAAAAAATGGTCTATCTAGCTCGTAGGCCGGGCGTTAACCCGACCAAATAATGGCGACACCGTTCTTATCGGCCGTCACTAGCCCACTCTGAGACCACGCGCATGTGGCCACAGCGACGTCGTGCCCGCGCAGCGTGACCTTGAGTCCGCCGTCGATGAGGTTCCACACGAACACGCCACCGTCGGCTCCACCCGCGACCACGTGTCGTCCATCAGGCGCGACGCATGGATTCGCCCACTGCGTACCACTACGGTAACCGCTCGCCTTGAGAGTACGCACCACCTCGGCCCGACCGCTCCTCAAGTCAACAAGCTTGAGCGTGTTGTCACGGCTGCTTGTGATGAATTGGCCGCGGTTTGTCGGCATCATCGTCACCGCTGTCACATGCTGCGAATGTCCGCGAACCTCCACGGGATCACACGCGGCCCCGGGCTTTTGCCTGAGATCCCAAATCCTCGCGGCGCCGTCGTAGTGACCACTGATAACCACTGCCGCGCTTTCGCCATATGTTACTGAGTTGCAATTGCTCGCGCACATGATGCTCGCCTTACAGAAACCTCGCTCCAGATCCCAGACCTTTATAGTGCGGTCGTGAGAGCATGACACCGCCCTCGCGCAGTTCCATGGGCAGAACTTGGCAGAAACAACCTTTTCAGCGTGACCAGTGAGGGTGTGACGCGTCCTGCCCGTGGTAGCGTCCCAGAGACGCAACGCTCGATCCGTCCCAGCTCCAAGGACCATCAGTACATCCGATCCCGCTCCACTGCTGTCGCCGCCGGAAAAGTCCACATCGAGTAGCGCCCCGGTCGCAGCCGTCAGTCGTTCAGGACCCGTCGGGTTCCCAGACCCGGCGTCAAACAATGCCACGGTCCTATCATCCCCGGCTGTGGCCAACACGTCGCCTCCTGGGGTGAATGCCACGCGATGCGTGCCCCCGACGTTGGCCCTTATGGCGAGACGCTTGCGTGCGGGGAAATACGCACTTCCAAACGCGTTCGTACCACCCACCGCCGCGGCGAGCGATGACATGCTCTCGGCAGACGCGGCAGATAGGTCTGAAGCAATCGCCCTCATCTCCTCCGACTTCTTCTGTCGCTGCAGGTCGTCGTACAGGTCGTTTATCTCGTTCATCTTCTCCGCCTCCGCCATTTTCATCTGCATCAGTCTCTCAACCAGTGACGCGTTCTCAGCCTCCATCGCCTCGGCCTTCGCGACGGCCTCGTTCCGTGCCAACAGCCTCGCCTCCGCCTCCGAAGTTGCCGTCTGCGCCGCGGCTCGAGACTCCTCGAGGGCGGCTTCCAACTCTGAACCGCGCTCGCGCGCCTCGTCACGCTCACGCTCAGCGATCGCGAGTGCGTTCTTGGCGGTCACCAACTCGTCTTCCGCCTTTGCCTGTTGCTCCTTCGCCGCGATGACCTGCTGGGAGCTCTCCGCGTGCTGCTTGTAGCTGGCAGCGAGCTCGGTCTGAAGCTCGGAGATGCGTGCCGACTGGTCCTTCACCGCGGCCCCCTTCGCCGCGGCCTCGTTCGCCGTCTTGAGGTCAGCCTCCGCCTTTTCCTTACCCTCGCTCAGCTCCGCGCACCGCCGGTTGAGCGTGGCCACACGCTCTTGCAGAACCCGAGCCTGACGTTGCGCCCCGGCGTGAGCCTCAAACACGGCTCTGAATGCGTCCACCTCGACCCTGTTGCGAGCCTGGAGCTTCGCCAGCAGGGTCGCCGCTGAGTCACCCTGCGATGGAGTCGCCATGGCTGTCGACGACCTCACCAACGAAGAAAGGGTTCCTCCCCGTGAGAAGTAGGGGAGCGCCCCGAGGTGTGCCGTTGTCAAACTTTCTCTCGCTTGTAGGGCGTGTTGTTGAGTTGGAGTGAGCATGAGTTCTCAGATCTTCCTGCGCCCGAGTACAACTGCACCCAGTCGACTTGATGCCGACAGTTCAGCAGGTCGAGGAGGCCCTCCGATCCGCATTAGAGGCGGAAGACGTTTCGGTTGTTGACATTTCCGGAGAGTAAGGCAGCACCTCGTCCGCGTTTCCGCTCTCTCCTGGAGTTACACTTCACGTCATCCCTAACCTTCCCCTTCCAACTTCTCCTGACCCTTACCATGGCTGCGGATCGTCTTTCGAGGTGTCAGTGGTGAGCAAACAGTTCGAGGGGAAGGCCTTACTGGCTCGTCACCGCCTCGTGAATGGAGCCTTGGCGGGAATGATGGGGGAAATCCACGCTCTGTCCATCAAGGGAGCAAAGACACCAGCCCAGGCTGCCGGGCAATGATGCGCGACGGCACGTAGAGTTGAGACGAGAATGCGTGACGATTAGGGAACGGCGAATCCTTTCCATTATAATGTTGCTATAGTTTGTGGCATCATAAGTGATACGTGTGCACCTCGCAGTTCTTTAGGCTCCTGTGCCCGCCGGTTAGCTGTTTGAAAAACGTCGAGTGCCCAAACACGACAAACACCTTCTCATCACGGCTGGTCAGCCAGCTGCGGAACCTCTCGACGCGATCCTTGAATTTTTGAGTCGGCTCGTGGGACAAGAACTGCTGACGCTCCGCGTCGTTCGGCCTGTGGTGCTGGTTATACCACCAGACGTCACCGGGAAGCTGGGACAAACCCCCGGCGAGGAGGGGAAACTCGTTCATGAGAACACCCTTGCACCGACCAATATCACCCGACGTGCTCAGCTTCTCAGAGAGATGGTGGCTGACGAACACCTTATCGCCCCACGCCATCATCTCAGCCTGATCGAGATCGCTATCACACGGTGAAGCCCCGTTGGCATCCGGCGCGAGCTCACCAATATCCGACCCCACAGTTCGCGGTGGCTCACGAACTGGTGCCGGAGTCCTCTCCTCCGCATAGCCGTTGGCCACCGCCGCGGGAAACTTTCCGCCACTCACAGCACCCGCATCCCTCGAGCCCGGCTCGTCGATTTCGTCGATCCTGTTCGGCGCGGGCGTAGTGCCCAACATCGGATCGCCGTCCAGGTACCCGTTCTCGTCACTTGCGCGCGACGTCCCCACGCCACTCGGCAACCCTCCGTTGGACAGCCTGCTCCTGCGCCGGCCAGAAGGTGGCAGACCACTCCCAGTCTTTTGATGGGAAGCTAGGCCAATCGCCGCCTCTCTCATCGATGCAGCCTTTCTCCTCTGCGCCGCTTTCACCTGCAAACTAGCTTTGTATCCGTACACACACGTCTCCATGGCTCGAGTGAGGGGAGATGTCACCCACACCGCGTCCTTCGGCAGCTTGGCCAGAAAAGATCCGAGCGCCGTCGCCTGGCTCCTGCCGAGCTTGGTCAGGGGAGCATCGAATATGTTGGGCTCGTTCCAAGAACCCGGTCCGCTGATCGCCTCGTTGTATGTGCTTTGACCGTGCCTCACCAGGTGCACCGTCTTCCGACCTTTGGCGAATATAGGAAATAGCCGTTGCGTCTTGGGCACCTCAGCGGCAACCTCCTCCACGGTACCAGGAAGGCCGCTGTGTCCATCTGACATGGTGCTCTCGGTCCGGCCGAGCTGGTTTCTGAGATCATGCCCGGGTGACATGATGTACTGAGACCCGCCGAGCTCACCGGGGCTCAGGGTGATGTCGTCGCCACCGAGGCTCTGCACCCGCCGGTGGCGCGGCGTATCGTGAACCGCAGACGGCACCTGCGCAGCGTCGAAGAGACCTTCGTCATCCTTCTCACCGTTCTTCGGAGAGGTTGATCGCAGCAATGCATCGCCGCGTGATAAGCTGCGAGACGGTCGACGCGGGAGCGAGAGGGGGCGGCGGTGAGCAGGATGCGCGTAGTGTGCGTGCGACGGCGAGATAAAATTTTTCAAAAGTCGGGTTGAAACTTTGTTAGCGGCGTTTCCAAGGGGAGGACAGCAGCAGCCGTGGGTTCGGCTCGGCTGATAGGCTCACCTATCGCGCTCCTCGGAATCGATGTGAAAGGTATCGAAGGATCTGTTGCGCATGATATTGAATCCGCCTGAAATGAGTGACGGGGGCGGTCGTGCGGTCAGTCCGAGCCGGATCCCTCTCGATCGGAAGGCTTGAAAGTGTGCACCCAGATTTCGCTTGAACGTTCGTCAAGAGGGCGGGGGGCGCGACGCGCACGATACTTTCTTCGGAAAGCATATCGCGGTCCTTCGCGGAGGTAATTGTGAGTTTTTGGACTCACCTGGGGTCACGCCCGGCGTGTGGCGCGGCGGGGAGTTGTGCGCGTCGTCGTCGCAGTGCGCCCTCGCACCGCCCCTTGACTCGTGCGAGGGGTACCCAACGGGAGGTCGTGGTGTTTCCTCCATCGAGCTCGCCTCCTCGCGCGGGCGCTTGCACCCGAGAGACGATCGGTGCGAGCCCATGGTACCCGGTGGATTTGACGCGGGGCCGATCTCCTCCGGTTCTCCGGGCGAATTCCACCTCAGGTAGGGCGGGCGCGCGTCCCCTCGGCGTCCCCTCGGCGTCGTTAAAAAATGGAGCGGGGAAAGGTCTCACAAATTGTGACCAGCTGTGTTTCTCCCGGTTTGAACAGGCGCCCTGGATCTGTGATGGAGGAAACGGACCAGCGAGGGAGGTGGATTTTCTCGTTCAAGTCACGAAGGCCGGAGACCCTCGCAGCGTCGGCAGTGCTCGGGCGCCCGCCGTGTGCAGTCGGCCCGGTGAACTCCGGCGTTAGAGTCGTAAGCCTCGTCGATTTACTCGTCATGACGACTCGCGCGGCCCTTCGAGCCGCGTTCGGCGCGGTCATACCCGGGGCATCGACTCATCAAGTGTGGGGCCCCGGCGTTCGGGGGATCCCGGCCAGCTTCGCCCCGAAGTCCCTCGAATGCAGATGGAAAGGCGACAACGCGTCTCCTGGCGGGGGTCACGACTCCATGCGCGGGTTGCCTGAGATGCGTACTCCAATCGTGGAGGAGGAGTCCATTCCAGCCACCGAGGATGAGCTCGCCAAGCGAAGGGCGGCGGCGCTGCGTGCCTGGCTGGAGAGGGAGATGGGCACCGAGCGAGCCGCGCTTACCGCACTGCTGGCCAAACACGGTGTGAAGATGAAGGTGCGTCATCCTACGCCGCAGTCTTCCCGTCTCTCTCCAGACACCAATTCAAAATTTCATCGGAGAACCGTCGTTTTCTCCACACCTTGTCCTCTCGTCTGACCCATCCGAACCTCTGTTCCCACTCACTCGCGCAGGGTGGCGCTGAGGAAGCAAAATCATTTGTGGATGAACTCCTGCAGTGGAAGGCTGAGGGGGTGGTGGAAAGGGAGAATTGATGCTGCGCTCGCACTCGAGGCGGATGGCAAAGAGTGCAGCCTTTAGCTCGTATTGTATCACGTATCGTGTTATCCCGGAAGTTCTTGCCATCCCATAAGTTAGGTGGATGTCGTTTTCCCCTGTGAGTTTTCGGTGCCGTTCTGTCTCTCGTTCTCGTCCCGAAATAACAGCAGAATTCAAACAACGACTCGCTCAGAGGTACCTTCGTACCGCCCAGCGCAGGCGGGTGGTGTGGCATGACATCTGTCGAAGAGGACGCTGCGATAGGCGTCGCATTAGGCGATGCCACCTCAGCGGGAGAGATTTTGGCGCTTCGTGACGAGCTCAGTGAGAAAGAGCTCGAGCTCCTCGAGATGCAGCAGAGTTTCGCGGAACTCGTGGCGAAGCACGATGAGGTCAAGGCCCAGCTGAAGAAGGCATCACGGTCCAAGGAGGACTCGGCGAATATCCTGCAGAGTGCGGTCAAGCTCAAGGAGGAGGCGCAGATAACCGCCAAGAACGCGACGGAGCGCGCCGACAAGCTGCAAGAGGCTGCTGCATCGGCCAAGAAGAGGGCCACGCACTTCAAGGAGAAGTGCGAGGCTGAGCACGAGCGGGCAGCCGCAGCCGAGAGTGCCGCCGCGGCGTTGCGGGTCGAACTTGAGACCGTTCGCAAGTCATCGACTGCTAAGATCGCCGAGCTCAATGATAAGCTGGAGTCGCGGAGCAAAGAGAGTGAGGAGGTGTTGCGCAAGAGCGCAGAGGCGGAGGCGAGGCTCTCCGCGGAGTTGGCAAAGGTCAAAGAAACGGCCGAAGACGTCGAGTCAAAGCTCAGGGCTGAACTTTCGCGCACGCGGGATGACCTTACGTTGGCGCTGGCCAAAGGGAAGGTGTCGCGCGAGAGTGTGAATAGTAAAGCTGCGCCGGCAGCCTCGAAGGTTGAAAAAGTTCAACCCGAACAAGGGCAAGGCGGGATAGGAGACTCGTCGGGACAGCTCCTCGCTACGGTGCAGAGGATGACCAGGGAACAACTCGAAGCTGCTCGCGAGGAGGTGAGTAGGGCGTACGAGATTGCAAAGTCCAGAGAGAAGGAGGCACGAGATGCTCGGGAGAAAGTTGAAAGTTTGCAGCAGTCGCATGCCGTGCTCAAGGCGACAATGGATCAACTTCGCGAACGCGTAGACGACACAAAACGACACGCAGAGACGAGGACCGAAGCGGCAGCACGGCACAAGGCCACATCGCGCAATCTTCGTAAGCAGCTAGCCGAAGTTCACGCCGCTTTGGCGAACGCCCAGGCTGAGCTCCGGTTAAGTCGGAGGGGTGAGACGCGAGATACAAGTGACAGCGGCACTTCTGCCTCTTCCAATCTCATCGGAGCTGCAGAAGAAGCGACCTCCGTGCTGTCCGCCGCGCTCAGACAATGCTTCGAACCTGGATCCAATTCTCAACTCGTCAATCAATGGATGGACGTGGGTGTCCGGAAGGACGAAAGAGGTGCAGCAGTGCTTCTTGCAGTGGCGCATCGTGCGGCTGGGGCGCTGGTGACAGCGACATCGCGAGCATCGGATGCGGAGTACGCGGCAGAACATGCGATGCACAGTCTAGAAGATACGCAGCTGGAGTTAAACGCCGTGCAGGCTGAGCGAGATGCTGCTCGAGCTGCAGCTTCGGCTTCGGATGAACGAGCAAACCGGAGCAACGAGGAGTTGAGGGATGCGCTAAATCGTCTGAGAGATTCGGACAAGAAAACGCAGAAATTGGACGAGCTCATAAGGCGCCTGGCGTCACGGAGCTAGTGCACGTTGATAACGTCTACATTATCATTTCTAGGCTCTATTAGGTATTCACGTCGTGTCATCCCGACAAAACACTACTAGTAAGCCCGATCGAATCTTGTGTATTTGCAACTTCTTCCACTTCCTTGATCGGGTCGTTCTTTCTGCGCCGTGTTATCTGCGGTGAATCCGAGCCCTCGCGTTTCCGCCTGTTATGGAAGGGATCGGACGCGTACATTTCATCTGCATTTGCCCCAGAAGCCGCCGACCTTAATTTGGGTTGATGCGGTACCGGAGTACCAGTGAGTGGCGATTTCACTTTTTCCCAGGCTTCATCGTCAGAGTGAACATCCCGCCGAGGACTTGGAACCATGCAAGGCATCGCTGAATCAGAGTCGCTGGAGTCCTCCCCCAGGCCAGGCACATCTCCGTCTTTGGAACCGTTCGCATCGATTGTCAGGTCAACATTCTGGCCATTTTTGCGTCGTTCCTTCACCTTCCCTCTGTCTGTCGTGGCAGTTGATGCATTCAGATTCCCGTAAAAGTGATCTGGTGGGATACCTTCACGGTTGCCTATCACCACAGGTCGGGTGCGTGGGTCATTTCTGCTCGTTAGCTTCTTATCATGAGCATCATCTATCACCACACGGTCGCGCTCCTGCTCTCGTAATCGCTGCATTCTCTTCTCTTCATTGGCGGCAGCCGCGCGCTCGCGCCTTCGTGACACCTCATTCTCTGCCACGCTCACGATCGCCCTCCGTGATGTGATTTCATTTTCTACATCAGTTATCACCCCATCGATACCCCTGATCCGAAGATTTCTTTCATCGATACATTTCCTATCTGCCGGGTCGTCAGGTTCCGGTATGGCATTCTTCAGCTCCTTCAAAATCATTAAGGAAATTTGATGGCGAGCTACCATGCTCTCCTTGGAAACAAACCAGTCCCTTCGGAGGAAACCTTGCGGCAAAGCGGATGACGAAGGACACGAGTCGTTGCGGTATGCGGCCGTTATCTCTTTGCTTGTCAGCTGCTTCGGCATATTTATGGCGAACCTGTTCAAATATTCGAGGAGAAACACTCCGCAGTCGCTTCCGTTGTCCTGCTGAGGGACCCGCAGCCTGTAGTGAGGCATCTCTTTGTCGTTGAAGTGAACCAGATTGGTATCCTGGGTATCCATGTACTTTTCAGCCTCCTTGGGATTGACTCGCAACCATTCCATGGCGAGATACTCGCGCAATTTAGCGACCGTTCTCTTCGTGTCATGCCCATGCCTCATGGAATCGAGATGTAGAAATGTGGGCTGAGTGCCGGAGTCATCAAAACTGTCGTCCAACAAGTCAATAGAGCCACTCTTTACCTTTCCGGGATGGCAAAGGATGACAAGACTCCAGTGTGAACTTGCATGAATGGGGAAGAACACGAAATCCTTTTTGAAGATATCAACGCCCCTCGTCCACTTGCTGACACGGTCATGCGCCGCCTTCTGTTTCTCCCAAGAACTGTTACCAATTTCTTTTTCAAAGTCGCGATTCGAAAGCTTCTCAAAGAAGAACGAGTTGAACACATGGCAGCGGTCGCGATCCTCTTGCTTCATCTCTTCAAACCACAACTTTTTGATGCGAAACTCAATCACGCTGTCGTTCAAAAACTCATTGTCTCGGAGCGTGAGAAGATCGCGTGATGTCACCACAACAGTCCCAGTCCCTTTTTGAACTCCTGCGCGACCTTTCCTTGGGGATCCTCGGATTTTAGATTCCGGAGGATAGATGGCTGATATCTCACCTATCTTCTGCGTAATACTGAGATTGACGGTCGAACGAGTCGGCCGACTGGACACGCGGAAAGAAGGTTCAAATTCAGGATTTTTTGCTCCTCCTGATCCTCTGGCATCCTCCTCCTCGTTGTCTGAATCGAGGATCTCGATTGTCTCCGGCTTGACATTTGCAGAAGACCTTCTCCTATTTCTCGTCGTCGCACCAGGGGACAGGATGTGTGCAGCTTGTTGCTGAGCCAAGTTGGTATCCCTTCCCAGCCGTCCAAGCCTGGGGAACCATACCGTATCATCTTTTGCCTTACGTGTCAAACGACCGAAATCTGCGCCAACACCTGGATAGGGAGAGGGCTTGTTCCCAGGTCCTCTCTGCGACCTTTCAAGTACTTGATCTAAGACATTCCTGCGATCCCCTCCTGGGGGGGCTTGCAGATCCCCACGGGCTTGAGCCAGCATGCGCCGTCCGCGACTCCCGTGAAAATTGAGATGTTGTAGCTTTCGGTGTTCGTCGAGCTGCTTCTGCGCCGCTGTTTTTTGCGCGCTAATGCGTTGCGGTCGCCTACTAGACAGAGTTTCAGTTTCAGTTTCATCCTGGAAGTCGAAAATCGATCCGGCTTCCTGTGCTCGCGCATCCTTGGTCGCCGCTGCCCCGGCTGTCTTCGCCGCGCGCTCTCTGTCAATCTCGTCCTCTCGTCTCTTGAGGGGAATCAAGTCTTTAATGACCTGGATGCGATGTCTCAGCTTGTCAGTATCGGTTCTCCCTTGTACCTGTTTCAAGCTCTTTTCGTTGCGTGCCAATTGCGCCTCGAGATCCACCGCGCTCTGCTTGACGAGGCTTTCGTACAGATCGTGAGACTCAGTCCTGCTGAAACTGGTTGTCTTGATATCTTCGAACTTTGCAGAGAGAGAATGTTTCTTGGCGGCGTGCATGGCGTCGTCCTCGTCGTATACCAGACCGCCGCTGGACCATGACACCATCACGATCGAGAGGAAAGCACCTCGCGAAGATCGCCCCTTCTTCGGCACTGTCAAACGATATCACTTTGATGCAAGGGTTCTGCAACGCATGGTGGTATAGAGACCAGCTGAAACGATAGGCTCTCGCAGTTCGACCCGGGTCTTATGTCTTTGACCGCGGGCCCCGGCGTCCGCGCACTGCACTTTGCCCTCGCGTCAAAAAAGCTGAAAGCAGGGTGCCCAGCAGTCAAAATGGGGTGCTCATGTTCCCAACTCCCCCATTCTACAAAAAAGCCGGAGGCGACGCACACATTTGTGTTATGCGCTGAAGAACTGAAGTTGTGATGTTGTACAATAAAATAGACTATAATCAGTCGTCCTTGAGCACTAACCGAAGATGCGGGAAACCGCTGCTAACCTTGTACCGCTCGAAGAGATCCCGGATGCGTTGGTAATACTCGTCGCACGTCCGAAGCACGTCCTCCTCCAAGGCGGTCCCTCCTGGTCCCGGCTTGGGGACTTTGATGGGCTCACCAACCACGAAGCTCAGAGGTAATGGCGCTGGAATCGGTAAGAAACCTTTAAAGCCACCGGGAAGAAACGGCATGGGAAATCCGAGGCGCTTGTACGTCCACCGTTGCGCGGCTTTCCATTTGATGATGTTTCGCGTCGCCTGAGATTCTCCAAACACAAAGACAGGAACCAGGTGAGCATTTTCCTCAATCGCTATTCGAATGAAGCCCCTGTGCCTGGTGCACAGCGTGACCACGTCATCGCCGTCCCCTCCAACGTGCTCCACGAGCTCTGCCTGCCCACCGGGGCACAGGACAACGGCACCCTGTTCGCGAAGGCTCTTCAAAAACACGTTGCGCGACACGTTTCGTGCACCAGCCCACATCGCGACATCCCTCAAAATGGGTACCCTGAAGATTACAGAGGCGCCGAGCGTCACAGGAGGAGGAACCGAGGGAAACAACGAGGCGAATTGCGGCGTGAGGTGGAACCAGCACGCTGCGGCGGGATACATCCCGTGTGGATGGTACCCAAAGATGTACCGACGCTCCTCCCGGTTACTTTTCCTCCATGATCCATCTCGCACCACTCGGCACTCGCCATGCCAGCGCCGTGCTGCATCTTCTACGACCCTCGTAGCCCACAGCTGAAATGCCGTCCACGTTCGCAAACCCGTGGACCCTGGTGCTCCTATGAAAGTTGGCGAGTACGCCACGGCCAGGATAGCAAATGTCGTGGCACTCCAGGCCAAACTGGGTGCTGCGATGAGCACTGTAGCGATGATTGCTATGAGAAGGAGATGCGGGGCGTGGATGACATGCAACACGAGCAGCATTTCGAAGAAACCCTGCCAAGATGATTGAGTTGACGGTATTCTTTCGACTGATGAGTCATTTAGAGCAGAAATGGATTCAGCAGCACTCGCGGGTGCAGACGATTGTGGTTGAAAGTGCAGGAGTGAACACGCCAATATAATCTGAGCGGCAAAGCCAGCACCTCCTGCTACTCCAGACGCAACTGCGATTACTTTGAGGTCATCGTCGCCGATCGGTTCTCCACTTCGGCCAAAAATAGCAGCCGATCCGCTTCGAATCATCATGCCTGCGGTCACTGCGCAACCTGCGACGCTGAAGGCAAAACACGCCCATCCAAAACCCTGCAACAGCATGAAGCGCAGTCCTCCTCGACCTGGATTGTAAAACGACCAAGTCTCCGTTAGAGCAAACCTAAGTCGACCTCCAACCCCGTGCGTCACCGGGACAGCGATGGCAAAACAAGACAGGGCTAGGGCAACAAACATGAGCTGCGCGATTGGAGATTTCGCTTGGGAGCGATGCGCCGCCATCAGAAGCCCGAAACCGACCAAGGCCAGAATGAAGCACAACGAGGTGATAATTGCTGTTCCGCTCGTCTGCAGCACTTGTGACATCGCGGAGGGGGTCCGCCTGTGACGTTGCCCAGGTCGTGCGTGATGACCGCGATGATACGTGAGCAGTGATGATACCATGAGAACCTCGCTGATAAGAGCCGAACAGATGGACCCCCCAAGCAATGAACGCTCGTTGACGTGAGTGCGCACCACAGACATCTGGTCGATGTGAAGAAACATCCGACCCAAGGCCAGAACGAGGGCCACGACGAAGAAGCTCCAGCTGAAGCCTTGGAAGGTCATGAACCTGTATCCACCACTAAAGAAGATGTTCTTGAAACGCCAAGTGTTTGTCGCATTCTTGTGGAGTCGATGTCCCGCCACGCCGTGGGTGATGGGCACCGCGGCCAGGGCGGTTACGGCGATGACCTCCATATTTCCGCGACCTTTCGGACGATCTGAGGAGAACAGTGGTCTTAAGTTTGCGGTTGTTCACCTCTTCATCAGGTCCTAAGCTCCCCGAGCGGGCTACCGGGTTCTTAATACGTACTCGGCCAGCTCGGTCGAGCGCACGAACTGAAGTCAGCGACGACCCCGCGCCGTGACTTGTGCTGAGGGCGTGTCTTGAACATCGTGAAAATATGTGACAACGACATCCTCAAAATTCTGAAAGACATCTTTTTTGAGGTTGACATGCTGAACAGGCTTCCTTGCGCCGCCCATGCTGCGCTCGCCGACGCGTGGCACGTCCCCGAGTAAGGGTCGCAGTATCTTTCATCCAGCACAAAGAGCAGGAAGTGGTCTCGTGACTGCCATGCAATCAACGACGACGGGTCGGTCTACGATTCTCATCGGGGACGTCCATGGCCATCTCGACAAGCTCACGTCGCTCTGGGGTGAGCTGAAGCTGGAGCTGGGAACCGAGAGATTCGAAACATCGACGGTCATTTTCCTCGGAGATCTGTGCGACCGAGGTCCCAACACATCGGGGGTGTTCACCTTCTTATCGTCGCTAAAGGACAAGCACCCAAGACAAGAGGTGAGGCATCTGGCTGGGAACCACGACTTGGGGTTCGCCACCTTCCTCGGTCTTATTCCAATCACGGGCGGAGCTGTG
>Ga0181571_10000389_pt1 | contig 28339 bp, 21 predicted proteins | sample 101ome_17_FD_132440 | JGI IMG/M metagenome (GOLD analysis project Ga0181571, IMG submission 132440) | Coastal salt marsh microbial communities from the Groves Creek Marsh, Skidaway Island, Georgia - 101407AT metaG (megahit assembly) | ecosystem: Environmental > Aquatic > Marine > Intertidal... | reverse complement strand
CAACGTTGAGAAGTGGCTGTAACCAAGTGAGCGGGGCGGGATCATCGAGTGCCAGTACACTCGCAGCCGCCTGGCCGGCAATGATTTCTCGCGCCAAGTTGGGGCCTGTCATCACACCTACGGGACGCCCCGGTGCGACTTCTTGAGTGACTTCTGTCATGCGTAGCTGACTGCCGCGCTCGAGCCCTTTGGTCAGGCTAATCACCGGTACATCAGGCGCCAATGCCGGCGCGAGTGAACCCAGCACTTGCCGATAGCTGTCGGAGGGTACAGCCATGATGACGGCTTCGGCACCGTGCACCGCTGCTTCAATATCCGCTGTTGCGGTGAGCGCGGCATTGAGATTGGCGTTACCTAGATAACGTGAATTACGATGGTCACGGTTGATTTCATCGACCGTATCGCCACTGCGAGCCCAAAGGGTGACCGACGCTTTACGACTGGCAATAGAGGCGACGGTGGTACCCCAACTGCCGCCGCCGATGACGGCGAGTTTACATGCCGCCACGTGCGGCATCTCGTAGGGTCGGCGTGCCTCGACTGGCTATTGAGGACGCGCGACAAATTTCGATACGGCGGATCAACTGATTCAAGGCATCGGCCTGCAGTCTGCGAGCCTCGGTGAAGTTGGGCTGTGAGGCATCGGTGAGCTGTCGAGAGGCCAGGGTTTTCCAGGCGTTACTGAACAGCAGCTTACCCATAGAGGCTTCGCTTGAAATGCGCCGCTGCAGCAGCGCTTGGCGACCAAAATTCATACAGCGATCCACAAACTCCGATTCGTCCATGGTGGCATTTTCCGGCAGAGATGCAAGCAGATCTGCCCCCAAACTGTACGACTCGGCAAATATCTGTAATACCGTGTGGGCCCACTGCGGGCCGGTTTGCACGAAGAGCTCCCGTGCGCCAGTGGCACCTGTAGATATTTGGCTCTGCCAGTCGGGCGCTGATCGTGCCAGCTCCGCAGAAATCTCGGCGTGAAATTGCTCGCGCCCAGGATAGAAAAATTCAAATTTGAACAGATCTCGCAGCTCGTCGACGTGATGCCAAAACAAGGTTGTAGCGTCAGTCTCTGCTGTAGCTTCCTCGGAAACGGCAATAAGTGCGATCTCGGTGATGGCCTTGTTTACGAAGTAGTGGACGATGGTATTTCGATAATAGCTCGCCACGGCAGCGCGGCCATTCTCTATACCAAATACCGTATTGGGTCCGCCGTCGAAGCGCGTAATGATGCGCTCATTGATCATGAGCTCGAGCAGCTTCGCGGTGCCTTCCGCATATTGCTGATCAAAATCGGGCGAGAGACGCAGCCCGCGTTCCTGTGCCCAGTTAATGATAAGGCGTATTTCTTCAGTGATTTCTTGCTCCGTCAGCGCCCGTGGGTAGACACCCAGTAGCGCCATACTGACCACGGCGGGTAGGGTTATGGGCGTCACTCGGTTGGCTTCGACGGCCACTTGGAAGGCCACTTTGGAAATCGCTAATCGGTCTTCAGGATCTGGCGCTTTCGGCAGCACAACTGGATCGCCGAAGTCGACGTAGATCTTTCCCATCGGCCGCGCCAGGCTGCGCAGATAGCCTAGTAGCCAGCCTAGAGACTCCGGCGCCTTAGGAACGCCGCCTTGCTCGCGGGCGTATTCCTCAGCGTCCCTGACCAGATCGTAACTGACCGTGACGGGCACAATATGAATGTCTCTCGAGTCGGCGGTATAACAACCCTCGAGTACATATTTGAGAATGCCGTATTTGGGCGGCATGAGTTTACCCAAACGCGAGCGGGTACCTTCAAAAGACCACGTGAGCGGAAAGCGTTTTTCCATTAAATAGCCAATGTACTGACGCAGCGTTGTTTTGTAGACCTCGTTGTTGCTGAAACTACGCTTGATAAAAATGCCGCCTGAGCGGCGCACCAGAAACCCCAGTACCGGGATATTGAGATTGGCCCCGCCAAAAAAGTGCGGCATGGGGAAGTCGTTATCAAATAACAACTTAGGTACAACAAAGCCGTCGATATAGGTCTTGTGAGTCCACAGCAGGGCGGAGGGATGGTTGCGTACGGCGGTTCTCACACGCTCGAGATCAGCCTGGTTGTAATGCAGCTCAGGTTCATAACCCAAGCCTAGGCAAAATCGGCACAGCACAGCCCAGACATCGAGCCAAAACCGTGTCGGTATGGAGATCATCTCGCGAAAATATTCAGAAACCTCACGCATTACCTCGCTTCGACTTCGGCCATTGGCTTGGGCGATGTCATAAAGACGCTGTTTAAAATCACGATTGTTATTGAGGCTTTGCACGACGTAGCGCGGGACTTTGTAACGTCCTCCCACTAACTTGCGCTCAGCCATGTCCAGCACGATGGCGGCTTGCCGAGCAACGAAAATGGCAAATTCCTCAGTGGATTCGGTGGCATTCAGGCCATACTTTGCCTGAAAGCGCTGTTGTAATTCCGCGGAACTGGCGGGGGCGCCGGCCAGCGCCTGCAGGCGGTCTGGCTGGCCTCTCAGCAGTAGTCGACCGCGCACACCTCCGGGTCGCCGCTCTCCAGCACGCAGTAGATCAACGGCCCTTGGTCGTTGGCGGCTGGGCGACATCGATAACCAGCTCAATCGCAGGGGTGCGATGATACTGTCGGGCTGCTGTGCTAACGCTGCTATAAGACGATTTACCGTAAGCCCCTTGGAATCGTCATCAAGAGATACTTCGACGGTGCAGATGGGCTGCGCGTTTAACTGATGGGACTCAACCCATTGTCGCAGCAGGCGTGCCTCGAAGCTGTTACGGGCATCGATAATAAAAATAACCGGCCCCTCGGTTGAGGGCCAGGGTGTATCACGGAATGCGGAGTGCAGGGTTTGCGCCATATTGTTTAGCGAGTACCTGCCGCTTGGGGCGTGGACACTTGGCCAGACTTCGGCGACGTGGTGTTACGCGAACGGGTCTTGGCTTTTGTTTGTTTAGCGGCAGCGTTGGTCTTGCGTCCGGAGGCTTTTGTAGGCGCTTTGGTTTTCGCTTTTGTCTGGGCTTTTGTTTTGGCAGTGTTTGCTACCGCTGCAGATTTACTGCTGGTGGTCTTTGCCGCAGACTTTGCTTGACGGGTGTTAGCGGCCTTCGCTTTAGCGGCGGGTTTTGCTTTAGTGGCTTGTTTGGCAGGTCCTTTCGGCGCAGTTTTCCGTTTAGCGCTTTTAGCCTCCGGTTGCTCGGTCGCCGTGGCGTCACTCGACTTGCGCTTTGGTGTCTTGAGCTCGGGCCGCATGTCATCGGGAGTGCGGCTTTTGGCGGCTAGACTTTGCTCCAATGTCAGCTCGGGCTGACCCAGTGCGCGCAGAAATTGGTTGCGTACGTCATTGACGTGATGGTCGAGTTTTTCCAGCGACCATTCTTGGGTCTCGACGGCGGGTAATACCTCAATATCCACCGTGCCGGCTCTAAAGGTAAAGTCCCCTTTAGGTGCAATATCCCCGGCGTTATGGATCACAATAGGGACGATCGGTACGCCTACCTCCATCGCCATATGAAAGCCGCCCTTCTTGAAGGGGGCCAGATGTCGCCCTGGCGTGCGTGTTCCCTCGGGTGCGATCACCAGCGATTTGCCCTCATTTTTCATCGCATTGATGAGGGGTTTCATGGAGTCGATGGCCTTCTGCCGGTCAGAGCGATCGATGAATACGGTACCGGCATAGCCCATGACTTTGCCAATTAATGGCATGCGCTCAATCTCTTTTTTACCCACGCCAACAACATCGCGGCGGACTAAGTTCGCGATAATAGGAACGTCGGCCTTACTCTGGTGGTTAAACATGAATACACATGGCCGATGCGCCCACAGATGTTCTTCCCCGCGGATATTGAGATCCATGCCGATGAGGGCTTTACTGGTTTCACCAAATAGGGAGGTGGAAAAGTTCACCGCGTCACGCTTGGACCCGGTGAGTGCATAGATGGGTAAACCCGCCGCGAAGGCGCTAATCATTGAACCGGTTGCGGCAAGTGAGCGCGCAATCCGTGTTACCGAAGGCGTACCTCGACTGGTGAAGGTGACGCTGGGCCATCCGGCGTCACGTGCCGCAACGCGCAACTTTCTATTCGGATTGAGCGCCACGGGGTTACCCACTGTTTCCAATAACTCAATATCGTCGGTCGAGTCGGAGTAAAAAAAGCTCTTGGACAGCTGGCCTTTCACTTTTTTGATCAGTTGTTCAGCCGCCCTAACTTTCCCGGGGCCAAAGCAGGTGGGTTTTATCACTTCACCCGTGAAGATACCCTCGTGCACGCCAAGGCCTGTTGTGTAGACATGTTCGATGTCCAGTTCTTGCGCCGCGGGTTCAACTTGATAGCGAGTGGCAGAACTGATAATCGCAATAGTGTGCCCTTTGGCCCGGTGCGCATCGATGAGTCGCCTAGCCTCGGGATAAATGAGCCGGGCAATCTTGCGACGAAAGAGTTGCTCCGCCTGCGCTGTGTACGTGACTTCCGACTGTCCGGCCAGTTGTCGGGCATGAACATCCATGAGCGACGAAAAACTGATCTTGCCCCGCCCAAATTGGGTCAGTGCCGACACTATTGAAGTGAGCTCCTCACTGCCGGTTTCCCGCTTGAGCATGGCGTCTTGCAAAAATACCAGTGCCGAATAGCCTGAAATAATAGTGCCGTCAAAGTCGAACATGGCGGTCACCTGCGGGCCACTGTCAGACGCTTCGATAGACGCTAATAAAGCTTCGGTATTCACGTGTTTCTCCAAGTTAGCGAAGTTTGATCGTTACTAGCTACAAATCCGGTATACCGCGCGGGGCGCGGGACACTACAGCCTTATTGGCCATTGTGTAAGCCATAAACTGCCATTTTGCGCACAGTTACCCGAATTCTATTCACGGTTTTACCATATGTCGGTTACATTCCGCGTTTCGGCCCTTGTGGTTACAGCTAGCAGGCAGCATTGAACATGGATTATGGCGTAAGCAGTCTCATCCCGACGGCGTTAGTTTTGGTGTTGGCCATTTGGAGTCATCGCACTCTGGAGTCGGTGATTGCCGGCGCGTTGCTTGCCTTTGTGATCATGGACGGCTGGCTGTTTATCGACCGCCTAGGGGCTGTAACCGTTGAGGTCTTATCCGACGACGTGACCGCCTGGGTATTACTGGTGTGCGGTTTGTACGGCAGCTTTATTGCGCTGCTAGTCAAGGGTGGTGGCTCGCATGCATTCGGCCAATTGCTGACAAAGAGGCTCTCTGGCAAGCGCGGTAGCCTTTTGGCGACTTGGTTTTTGGGGTTGGTGATCTTCTTAGATGACTACTTAAACTCCCTCACTGTTGGTGCCACCATGAAAGCGGTAACGGACCGCTTCAAGGTTTCGCGGGAGATGCTGGCTTACGTGGTGGATTCGACGGCCGCCCCAATGTGTCTACTCATTCCCATCTCCAGTTGGGGCGCTTACTTTGCGGGCATGCTGGAAAAAAACGGTGCCGCCGAATCTGGTCAAGGTATTGCGCTGTTTATAGAGGCCATTCCCTACATGTTTTACCCTATTGTGGCGCTGTTGCTCGTGCCCTTAGTAATTATGGGAGTGATTCCACTGTTGGGTCGGATGCGCGATGCAGAGCTCCGTGCTGAGAGCACCGGCGATTTGGGTATTTTCGAGGACCCCGCTTTGGCTGTGGAATCATCTGAGCGCGGGGGGCTGTCTATTTTCTTTTTACCCATGGCAGCACTGTTGCTGTTTACCGTGGTGCCCGAGGTCGATTTGCTCCGGGGCGTCATGGTGGGTGTTTTGGTCACGGTGATTCAATATGCGGTGTTGCGTGTCATGCCGTTAGCAGAGCTTTTAGACACCTGCGTTGATGGCCTCAAATCGATGATTCCCGTGCTCACTATGCTGGTGGCGCTATTTGTTTTTGTAGAGGCCAACCGCCTTTTGGGTATGACCGATTATGTCATCACTGTGGTGCAGCCTTTCATGACGCCGGTGCTGTTACCTGTTGTGGTGTTTGTCACCATGTCGGTGGTGTCCTACACCACGGGTTCGAACTGGGGCGTAATCGCCATTGCGATGCCCATTGCGTTCTCGTTGGCACAGGCTTTTGATGTCAGCTTGCCGCTGATTGTGGGTGCCTTGCTATCAGCCAGTGGATTCGGCAGTCATGCTTGCTTTTATTCTGACTCGACGGTGCTCAGCGCCCAGGGCGCAGGCTGTAAAACCTACGACCATGCCATTACACAATTGCCTTATGCTGTGCTCGGTGCCGTGGTTGCCGGCTTTCTTTATCTTGCTGCGGCCTTTGTCTAATTTTCAAAACCCGACGTGAGCCGGGGAATTTTTGGTGCGAGATACAGTCTCACGTGCATGGCTTCTACGGGGCGTGCCGCTCAGATCTGCCGGGTGGGGAGCTAGAGCAGTAGAGTGCTAGACGGCGACCTTGTAGAAAGTGGGTCTATAGCTAGCGGAGGTATAGAAAAAGCAGCCATGAAAAATTTAGCTCAACAAATAGCGGCATACCGAGCAGCTGCAAAAAGCTAGGAGAGTTTTTATGCCTCAAGATATTCAAGATGCTACCGAGCTCAAAGGTGTAGGCGGGCTGCGCCGCGTGGTTAATGCCGGCGGTTACTCTATGGCAGGTTTGGCGGCCGCATGGCGCCACGAGTCAGCCTTTCGTCAGCTCTGCATGATGAATCTAGTACTGCTGCCGTTGGCGTTTTGGTTTGATGTCTCCCGCTCAGAGCGCGCCCTGCTGGTGATGGCCCCCTTACTTTGCCTCATCGTTGAGCTACTTAACTCGGCAATCGAGGCAGTGGTTGATCGTGTATCTCTGGAACTACATCCCCTGTCTAAAAATGCCAAGGACATGGGTAGCGCGGCTCAATTTATGGCATTGACTTTGGTCACACTGGTGTGGGCTATTGTACTGCTCTGATCTGCCACCATCAGCCAGTCTCCATTTCGCGAACAACCTACCTGATCTTAAGCGGCTAAATTATCCCGTCATTGAAGTCACCCTTGCCCCGTTTAGGCGCGCGGGTGAGGCTTGCTGTGCTAGGTAGTCGGGTCGATTTCTACCCTAAGCTTCACCCGGAAGACGTCCGGTATCACTGTGTTAGAAGCGGTTAGGACACCTTTTGCAAAGGGCGCATCACCGGCTACACTGCGAGCTACTTACTACACTTTGGGGATCACTTCATGGCACTTACGCTTGTTGTTAACGGCCAGTCGCATGACCTAGGCACCATTGATCCCGACACACCGCTGCTGTGGGCATTGCGCGATCACTTGGGGCTAGTGGGGGCCAAATATGGCTGCGGTGTGGGTCAGTGTGGCGCTTGCACGGTTTGGCTAGATGGCGTGGCCATGCGGTCGTGTCAGCTGCCCGTCGGGCAGATTACCGACCGAGCCATCACCACAATCGAGGGCTTGGCGGGCGAGAGCTTGCACCCGGTGCAGCAGGCCTGGATTGATAACGACGTGGCCCAATGCGGCTACTGTCAGGCCGGACAGATTATGTCTGCTGCTGCGCTATTGGCACGCAACCCCCGGCCCAGCGAACAAGATATCCACACGGCGATGCAGGGCAATATTTGTCGCTGTGGCACCTATGGACGCATTAAAAAAGCCATTCAAGACGCCTCTGAGACTCTTACAGCCGGTGAGCTGTTTTACGATGCGGCGGAGGTGAGCGCATGAAACTTCAGCATCCAGCTACTGGTAACTCGGTCAGCCGACGCCAGTTTATCCAGCTCACCGGTTTGGGGTTGGCATTAACGGCAACCGGTACAGTTAAATTTGCTCACGCAGATGAAGCCTCCGCTGTTCCAATGCTCAACGCCTACGTTCATATTGGTAACGACGGCGTCATCACATTGGTTGCGCCGCACCCAGATGTCGGTCAGGGCGTTAACACGGCATTGCCTATGATCCTGGCGGAGGAGCTTGATGCGGCCTGGGAGGACGTGGTGGTGGTCAATGCGGCTACCGATGCCAAGCGCTATGGCTTCCAGTTTGCTGGCGGTTCCTTATCTGTGCCAACGCGCTGGGATGAGCTCAGACGCATGGGTGCTACGGCGCGAGCGCTATTGCTACAGGCGGCTGCCAATACGTGGGAGGTCCCGGTATCGGCGCTAACGACCAAGGGTTCGAAGGTATTTCACGACGAGACTCAGCGAGAGCTCCGTTATGCCGATCTGGCGGAAGTGGCGGCAGGCCTCGCCATACCTGACGCTGACTCGTTGCCGCTTAAGTCTTCTGACCAGTACCGCCTTCTGGGTCAGCGCATTACCAGTGTATCGGCAAAGGCAATAGCTCGCGGTGAATCCTTGTTCGGTATCGATGTTCAGCGTCCCGATATGGTTTATGCCAGTTACGTGAAATGCCCACAGATTGGCGGTGTGCCTAAGTCGGCGAATCTTGCAGACATTAAAGCGCTGCCCGGTGTTTTAGACGCTTTCATTTTGGAGGCCCCGGGTGGCCCGTTGATTTTTGAATTTCCTGCCGGCACTCGGATAGCCGCTGGGGTGGCGATTGTTGCTACCGATACCTGGAGCGCGTTTAAGGCCAGAAAGCAGTTAGTGGTTGATTGGGATACCACCCTAGCTTCGCGCGATGATACCGATGCATTAGACGCACAGGCTTTGGCCGCCAGCGAGCGTGGTGCAGGTCAAAACGTCATTCGTACCGAGGGCGATACCGAGGCAGCGCTGTCAGCGGCAGCCACTAAGCGTAAGGCTTTTTACAGCGCCGCGTTTATTTCCCACGCCCAGCTCGAGCCGCAAAGCTGTGTTGCGCAGGTCTCAGCAAACCACGCTGAGATTTGGACCACCAGTCAAACCCCGTCATCCATTCAGGATGCCCTGCCTGGTTTGTTGCAACTGGCTCCGGAGGCGGTAACGGTACGCTCGATCCGCGGCGGTGGTGGCTTTGGTCGTCGCCTGTCTAATGAGTACGCCTACGAGGCGGCGCTTATTTCTCAGCGCGTTAAACGACCGGTCAAGCTGCAATGGCAGCGCGAAGATGATATGGCCTTTGATTTCTTTCGTTCCGCGCTGTATCTCGATTTGGAGGCAGGCTTGGACGACGCCGGTCAACTCAGCGCCTGGAAACAGCACGTTATTTCCGGTTCCGCTGACGGTGAAAATGCTAACTATGGGACCAGTCATCAAAAACGCAATTTCCCTGAAGATACCGTAACTAACGTATTGATCAGTCAGACACTTCTTGCTACTAAGACGCCAACAGGAGCATGGCGCGCTCCGGTATCTAATATTTATGCTTTCGCCGAGCAGTCGTTTATGAACGAATTGGCTGTGGAAGCCAACATCGATTTTCGAGATTTCCTGATACAAAACTTAGGGTCTGATCAGTGGTTCACCGAGGGCGATCGCAATGCGTTGAATACCGCTCGGGCCAAAGCCGTTATTCGCGCGGTATGCAATGACGCCGGTTGGGGCCGCTCGTTACCACCAGGTCGAGGACTGGGCTTGGCCTTTTTCTTCAGTCACGCCGGCCACGTGGCCGAGGTGGCAGAGGTAAGTGTAGATGACGGTAAGCGGGTAAAAGTGCATGACGTTTGGGTTGCAGCTGACGTAGGTCACGTTATCAATCTCAGTGGTGTTGAGAACCAAATTGAAGGCTCGGTAGTCGACGGCCTGAGCGCATTGGCCAATCAGCAAATCCACGTAAAGAATGGTCAGGTGCAAGAACGCAATTTTGACCAGTATGCCCTGTTACGGATGCCACAGGCGCCGCGCGTCCACGTTCGCATGGTGGATTCAGGCTTTGCACCCACCGGCGCGGGTGAGCCCGCGTTGCCGCCGCTAGCGCCGGCAGTCGGTAATGCCATTTTTGCTGCCTGTGGTGAGCGTGTGCGGTCCTTACCGATCAGCCGTGAGGGTTTTGTCGTCTGAGCAATGTTTCAGGTCTAGGCTGAATTTCGTAAATACCTCATCCCGCGCATAACCGAACTTTTCGTAGAGCCGTTGGGCGTTGGGGTTATCCCGAGCGGTCTCTAGATCAATGCGCGCGGCTCCCTGTGCTTTTGCCCATTGGGCCGTGGCGGTGAGTAATGAGGCTGCCACACCTCTGCAGCGGTACGTGGGTGTTACGTAGAGGTCATACAGTATTTGATAGGACACCAAGTCCACCGAACACAGTGCTGGGTAAAGTTGGGCGAACGCGACAAGGTCGCTACCGTCTCTGGCCACTATTATGGTGGACTTCGCTTCGGCAAGATTTTGCGTTAGCCAAGCTTCCGCGGCGGCGATATCTGAACGGCAACCATAGAATTGACGGTAGGCATCAAACAAGGGCGAAATGCCGACGGCGTCCGCCACCGTGGCGATTTGCAGTGTAATATCGGTGTCCGTGGTCATGCTGTCTCCAGTCATTAGAGCGGCGTTATCAGGTGCCATGAGACCAATAAAACGTAATGCTAATTCAAAAAATAACAGGGATGACCCATGAATTTTGAGTTTTCACAGGACCAACTGCTGCTGCGTGATCAAGCACGCGGCTTTCTTGCTGAGCATTGCCCGCCCAAGGCGGTGCGTACTGTGCTCGACGGCGAGCAGGACTGGGATGAGACGCTTTGGAACAAGGTGGCGGAGATGGGCTGGCAGGCCACGGTCATTCCCGAAGCCTACGGCGGATTGGGCCTGAGTTACTACGAGTTGGTGATCATTGCCGAGGAGCTGGGCCGGGCCGTTGCACCGATACCCTTTGGTTCTTCAATCTATTTGGCTGCCGAGGCGATCCAGCACTATGGCAGCGAACAGCAAAAATCAGAGTGGTTGCCCAAATTGGCTTCAGGCGAGGCCATTGCCACCTTTGCCCTATCCGAGGGACCCGGTCGCGCAACGGTGAAGAGTCTCGCGGCCCAAGTGAGCGGCGGGAGCTTAACAGGCCGCAAGATCCCGGTTCCCGATGCGGGCATTGCCGATGTGGCGGTTGTGGTAGCTGCCAACGGCGATGGCGCGCAGCTGGTGTTGGTGCCGCTCAAGCAGTCAGGTGTCACCGTGACGCCGGTCCGCACCTTGGATTTCTCCAGGGGCCATGGCTGCATAGAGTTTAACAATGCCCAGGCAGAAACACTGAGTGGGGCAAAAGACGGTTGGTTGGCAACACAACAATTGCTGGATCGGGCCGCCGTGCTCTATGCCTGGGAGCAATTGGGAATTGCCGATGCGGCACTGGAGCAGGCGAGGCAATATGCCCTTGAGCGCTATGCCTTTGGTCGACAAATCGGTTCCTATCAAGCGATCAAGCACAAGCTGGTTGCTATGTATACCAAGAACACCATTGCGCGCAGCAATGCTTATATGGGGGCTTGGGCGTTACAGGACGGTCCAGAGCAGCTGCCTCTGGCGGCAGCAACGGCCCGCGTGGCGGCGATTCAGGCCTCACTTTTTGCCGCCGAAGAAAATATTCAAACCCACGGTGGTATGGGATTTACCTGGGAATTTGATTGCCAATTTTTTTATCGCCGAGCCAAGTTATTGAGCCTCGCCATTGGCAGTGAGTTGCATTGGCAAGATCGTTTGGTGGCTGCTCTTGAGCACGGTGCTGCCGACCCATCTCAGCAAGCAGGAGCCTAAAGTTATGGATTTTAACGATACGCCGCAGGAAGCGGCCTTTCGTCAGGAGGCCGCAGAATGGTTAGCAGCCAATGTGCCAAGCGCTGAAGAAATTGCCGGTTTGAGTCGACTGGAAACGGCAAAGTTGTGGCAGAAACGCAAGTTCGATGCGGGCTGGGCCTGTATTGGCTGGGCCAAAGAGTTTGGAGGTCGCGGCGCCTCCGCCATTGAACAAGTTATTTGGCGTCAAGAAGAAGGTCGTTATGACGTGCCGGCGTCGTTTTTTGTGATCGGCCAAGGCATGATTGCCCCGACAATGATGGCGTGGGCAACCGATGCTGACAAAGCGCGCTATTTACCCAAGCTTGCCAGCGGTGAGGAGATTTGGTGTCAGCTGTTTTCCGAACCGGCCGGCGGATCCGATTTAGCGGCGCTTAGGACGAAGGCCGAGCCCGATGGCGACGACTGGGTTCTGAATGGCCAAAAAATCTGGACATCGGGTGCGCACTTTTCCGATTACGGCATTATTGTTGTGCGCACGGATCCTACGGTGGCCAAGCACAAAGGCCTGTCGTTTTTCTTTATTGACATGAAGTCGCCGGGGATAGAAGTGCGACCGATTAAGCAGCTCACGGGCGAGTCAGATTTCAATGAAGTGTATTTCCGCGATGTCAGGGTGCCCGATAGCCAGCGTCTGGGTGAGGTGGGTCAGGGCTGGCAAGTAGCACTGACGACATTGATGAATGAACGGGCAGCGATTGGAGCGGGTTTCGGTCATGTCAACGTCAACACAGCTGTTGATGTGGCCAAGGCGGTGACCATTAATGATCGTCCGGCGATTGAAGACAGTGCCGTGCGTGCCAAGATCGCCGACTGGTACGTGAAAGAGGCCGGCCTGAAATACACGGGCTACCGATCGTTAACGGCGCTGTCGCGTGGCGAATTACCGGGGCCCGAAAACTCCATCGGTAAATTGGTGGGGGCACCCCAGCTACAACAAATCTCATCATTCTGTATGGATTTACTCGAGGCCAGCGGCGCTATCTGGGACAGTGATTGGGCTGAGGAGCAGGATAAGATTGCCACGGGATATCTTGGTGCACCCGGATTGCGCATCGCCGGAGGTACTGACGAAATTATGGCTAATATCGTTGCCGAACGTGTGCTCGGATTACCCCAGGAGCCCCGCGCCGACAAAGGTATACCGTTCAACGAGGTGCCTACGGGCTAAGTCGGCCCCTAATGTGTTGTTGCCTCCGCTGAAGGCAGTCGGCAAAGAGCGCGCGCTGTTTCAGCGGCGTTCTCCACCAGAGTGGACGGTATGAATCAGGCCCCAAAAATAGAGACTCACAATGCGGTGTTAGGTTCACTGTCGGCATCGCCCCTTACCGTGGCCGTTGTCTTGGATTCTTGGAATTACCCCTACAACGGTACCGTGGTGTCGACTCGACGTTTTGTCGAAGGTTTGGTGCGGCAGGGTTGCCGCGTACGAGTGATCGCGATGGAAGGGGCGGAAACGGATTTGCCCGGTGTCGAGATCTATCACCTGCCCAAACTAAATGTGTTGTTCCTTAATGGTCTGATTACACGCATGCAAGCCTATGTGGCACGACCCAAGCGCAAGATTATCGCCAAGGCCTTAGACGGCGTCTCTATCTTGCACGTCCAGTGGCCCTTTTTTGTTGGTGCTGCAGCTATCAAAGAAGCTACGCGGCGCAATATTCCGGTGGTATCCAGTTTTCATGTTCAGGCAGAAAATCTGATGGCCAATCTACATCTGCCGGCCGGTTTTTTTGGTCCGCTCATCTACGGTATTTTTAGGCGTTGGATTTATGATCGCTCCCAGCGAGTGGTCGCACCCTCCGCCTTTGCCAGAGATGAGTTGAGACGTGCGGGTGTGCGTGGGCCCATCGATGTGTTATCCAATGGTGTACCGGAAGCGCACTTGGCCGCATACCGACAGCGTGCGGTTGAAGGGCGACCCATTAAGGTGTTGTGTGTGGGGCGGCTGGCGGTTGAAAAGCGGCAAGAAACCATTGTGGCGGCCCTGGGTATGAGCGCGTATAGAACCCATTTTGACATTACCTTTGTGGGTTCGGGTCCCCGGGAAAAGTCGTTGCGCCAGCAATGTCAGAATCAGAGATTACGGTTCAAGTTTATTAAGCCCACAGACGATGAATTGGATGCCCTGTATGCCAATGCCGATGTGTTCTTGCACGCTGGTGAAAGTGAGCTTGAAGGTATGTCGGTAATGCAGGCCATGGCGGCCGGCGTTCCTACGCTGGTGAGTGATTCGCAGCTGTCTGCCGCGGGTGAATTGGCCAGTGGCGACATGAGTCGTTTTCAAGCGGGGAATGCCAGCCACCTGGCTCAGCAACTGGACGCGCTTATTGAGCAACCCGATCGCGCACTAAAAATGAGTCGCGATAACCACGAGCGAATGACCGGTTTTAGTCACAGTCAGTCTCTAGCGGGTCTGATATCCATCTACCAAACGTTGTGTGTTGGGAGTGAGCGCTGAGTGATGCCCGGATGCTGAGATTACTCACCAGCGTGTCCACGGCGTGTTTCCAGCGACCACGGACAGTCTTGTTGGGAATTGTAGTCATCAGTCTACTGGCCGGACTTTGGGGGCAGGCACGGTTTAACTTAAATTCAGATACCGGCGACGTGATCAAGCCGCGCGCTACTGATCTCTGGTATCAGGACGACCTGGCTTTTAAGGCGGCTTTCCCGCAGTTACTGCAGACCGCGATCGTGGTTATTTCAGGCACAGACGCACAAGCCGTCGCGGCGGCACAAGCTGGGCTGATGGAGGCCATACCCCGCGGTGTGTTTGCCTCAGTACACGTTGCCGCTGCCGATCCGGTATTGACCAATGCCTTGGTGTATTACCTATCTGAAAAGGAGTTTCGCACTCTCATTCGAGGCGCCTCGCAGTTAAATACCCTAGAGCAGCAACTGGCTGAGCAGGCCGCTCTCGCGGGTGTTATCGACATAGCCTTTGGTATGGATCTGCTGGGTGACCGACGCGGACTTAAGCGGGTGATTGAGGGTATTGAGGCGGCGCGACTGAATAAGGCGCAAGCCCTGCCGACAAATTACAGCGGGCTAATACGTGGCTCAGATAAACGTTTTTACAGCGTTATCCGCGTTAAAGGCGCACAGCAATTTGGCCAGCAGTTACCCGGTGCCGAGGTGGTGGCCAATGTTCGGAAGTGGATAGCACCGATCGCCGCCGCCCATGACCAAGTGGCTGTCGAATTAACCGGTGACTTAGTGCTTGCAGATGAAGAGCTCAAGGATGCCCTCGGCGGCATGCAGCTAGCCGGTGCACTATCACTGTTGGCCTTGGTGGTGGTGCTCGGGTTCGGCGTGCGTTCTTGGCGCGTCACGGTCGGTATGCTGCTATTGGTCCTGGCGGGCGGCGTCCTTACTAACGCCGCTGCGCTCGCTGTGGTTGGTCAGTACAACACACTGTCGCTCGCATTTCTGGTCATGTTTTTTGGCTTGGGCGTGGATTTTGGCTTGCATTACGGACTGGCCGTGATGGAGCAGCGCGGCGCCGATCAGGCAATAGCCCTTGCCATGTCAAAGACGGGACACGCGCTAGTGCTGTGTGCGCTTACGACGGCCTGGGCGTTCTTATCGTTTACACCAACCGAGTATCGTGGCTTGGGTGAGTTGGGCGTGATCTCTGCGTTGGGTATGGCGGTTGCGCTGATACTCACCGCGACGTTTATGCCGGCCTGGTTTGGTTGGGTTGGCCTGCCTGTTTCACGTCAGCATGAAGGTGCTTCGGGCTGGGTACCATCGACTTCTTCCGCTGTGGTGCTGGGCTGGCTGATACTGTCCGTGTTGCTATTGCCATTAGCTGTTCAGACCCATTTCGATTTTTCAGTTGCCGGTATGCGCAACACCGACACGCCGGCAATGCGCGCACTGACGCAATTGCAACAGGCCAACATTGGTACCGATTACAGTATTTCAGTTCGAAGCCCAGCGGAGGATATAGCGGCACTGCGAGCGAGTCTCGAGGCGCTACCTTCGGTGGCTTCGGTCAGAGGTCTCAGTGATTTATTGCCCGATACGGCTTTGGCGCTTGAGCGCAAACAACAGCTCGAGCCATTCATCAATCAACTGAATCAGCCGAGCCGAGTGCGACCGGGCTCAGATGCGATGGCGATCCGAGATGCCATTACACGGGCGCAGCGCCTGCCCGGTCTCTATCCGCCATTGGCTGCAGAACTGGAAGCTTTACAAGCAATGAGTAATGACGCTTTGTTGCAGCTTGAGCGGCGTTGGGTTGATCAGCTGATGGCGATGCGGCAGCAACTCGCTGAATTCATGCACAGCGACATTCCCAACGCGGCCACATTACTACCATCAACGTTAGCTGACTTTCAATCAGCCGACGGTCAGTGGCGTTTAGAAGTACTGCCTGAGCAGACCCTGCAGTCGACCACCGCCTTAACGCAATTTGTGACGGAGGTGACTGGGGTAACACCCAATGCTGCCGGGCGCGCCATGGTCGAGCATGGGGTGGGTCAGGTCGTGGTGCGTGCGTTTCAGCAAGCGGTGGCCATTGCGGCTCTGGGTATTGCCGTGCTCTTAATGTTCTACTACCGCGGCATAGTGATGCCTATATTAGTGTTGCTGCCTTTGGCTGTGGCCACGCTAGTCACCTTTGCGGTGATGGTAACTCTGGACGTGCCGCTAAACATGGCCAATATTTTAGTAGTGCCTTTGATACTGGGCTTAGGTATCGACACCGCCATACATATTGCGCATCGGTACCGGGTGTTGGGGTCGATGGCTGCGCTCATGCAATCCAGTACTCCCCGCGCCATCGTATTATCGGCATTAACAACAGTAGTCACCTTTGCCTCACTCATGTTGAGCCAACACCGGGGCACGGCATCGATAGGCGCTTTGTTGGCAGTGGCGATTCCAATCATGGTGGTGGTGATCTGTAGTTTATTACCGGCGTTAATTGATTTGGCACAACGCAAGCATTGGCTTAGGCCTATTCGAGAAGGGGAGGGGTGATGACGACTCAGGAAGCCTTAGCCGGCGATGAACACGGCGGGGACCCAATGCCCAAGGCTGAAGCCTTGGTGCGCGTTACCATTGCTTATGCCCTCGCGTTGTTTGTCGGCGGCTTAGTGTTGGCTTTCAGTGACAGTTCGCCACTGTGGCGTGCCTTGCAGGCGGATGTTGTGGCCACATTGGTCATTTATGCATTTTCGCGTTGGCACGGTAACTCGAGTTTTTATGACGCTTACTGGAGCGTTATTCCGCCATTGCTCATGCTGTGGTGGATGGCGGTGGGCGAGAGCGGCTCGCTGTTGCGTGAACTCGCCGCCATGGCGATTCTGCTTTATTGGTCTGTACGCTTAACCTGTCATTGGGCTTACTACTGGCCGGGTATGGAGCACGAAGATTGGCGCTATCCGCATTTAAAAAAACGCAGCGGTAATTTGGCGTGGCTAATGGACTTACTCGGCATCCATCTGTTTCCCACGATTCAGGTTTTTCTCGGTTTGCTCCCGGTTTATGCCATGACCTGTTTGCCGACGGCGGCATTTAACGCGCTCGATGTCGTGGCCATAGTTGTGGGCGTTTCGGCGGTTACGCTACAAATGATGGCCGACTTCCAGCTACATGCCTTTGCTGCCAAGCATCCATCGGGAACCGTGTTGCGCACCGGCCTTTGGTCAGTGTGTCGTCACCCCAACTATTTAGGTGAAATAGGACTGTGGGTTAGCTTGGCACTATTCGGTATAGCGGCTTATCCCGCCGGCTTCATATGGATTGTTTTGGGCGCTGTGGCCATGATCGTGATGTTTGTATTTGTGAGCATCCCACTTATGGACCAGCGCAGCCTAGAACGTCGACCTGGATATGACGCTGTGATGGCCGAGATTCCCGCGCTGCTTCCTAGTCCATGGAAACGTTGATACGTTTAGGTAGTTTGAGCTTGCTCTAGATGCAGGTGCTGCGTAAACAGCGGTAGGTGCTCATCGCGCCGGTGACTGACGTAAATCACCGTGGTGTGTTGGCGCTGATTAAGCGTCTCCAACAAATTCATAACACGCAGTCTATTGATTTCATCTAGGCCCTGTGTGGGCTCGTCGAGGATTAGCAGCAACGGCGATTTCACCAAGGCGCGCGCAATCAGTACAAGGCGTTGCTCTCCATAACTCAGCGCCTGAAAGCGGTCTTTGCTGCGCCCGGCGAGACCGGCCGCGGCCAGCCACTGCTCGGCAATATGTTGTTGCTGCTCGCCGACAGCATCGTAAATACCAATAGAATCGAAAAACCCCGAGCAAACAGCAGCTAAGGTGGTGCATTGGACCCGATAGCGCCGGTGTAAATCATTGCTTACCAGCCCGATATCGCGCTTGATATCCCAGACGGACTCTCCGCTCCCGCGGGTATAGCCCAGTACACTGATATCGTTGCTGTAGCACTGGGGGCAGTCTCCGGTGATTAGCCCCAGCAGTGTGGATTTACCGCTACCGTTACCGCCTGTTACCAAGGTGTGCTGCAGGGGAGCCACTTTCAAGGACAAGTTTTGAATAATCTGTACGCCACCAAAACTAACGTTACAGTGGCGAAGTTCAACCAGATGGTCATGCTTATAGTCATTGAGTCCGCTTAATGAGTCGGGCCAATCGGGTTGCTCTCGATTGTCGGCGGCGAATACCGCATCGACTGCCTCGTCAATCTGCCCCTGCTCACGATTACCCAAAAGTAAAAAATGACCCTCTTTAACGGCGGCAAAGGATTGGCACCAATGTGGAATATCTTGCCGATTGCTCAACAAAAGAATCAAGGTGATACCCAGCTCTAGAGCCGCTTCTAAGGCGTCACTGAGATGACCGCAGGCCTCACCATCGAGGCTGTCAAACGGATTGTCTAAAATGAGTAGCTCGGCACCTTCTAAAATAGCCTGAGCCACCAATAGTTTGCGACTTTCCCCCGTACTGAGCTGCCGATACTGACGGTCGAGGCGGTGTCTTAAGCCCAAGGTATCTATGAGGGTGTTGTGCCATTCAGCTTCGGGTAGAAAATCGCGCGCGCGCGTTGCCGTTTCTTCTTCGGGTAACAGATCGGTAGCAGCTAGCCGGAGCTCGTTTTCGTAAATCGCTTGTTGAGCTTCAAATGAAACCAGCCGAATCTGGTCTTCAGCTAAGGCTCTCTCCACACTTGAGCAGCTATAGTTTTCGAGCGTGTTGAGCAGTAATTGATCAATGTACTGTTTACCGGAGCCGTTGCGTCCTAGTACACACCAAGCATCTCCCCGCACGATGTGCCACTGATCAATGCTGAGGTGGGCATGCTCAATTTGCGTGGCAGAAAAAATAGCAGAAGCCATGAGAGAGAAACCGGGTAATGGGTGGCGAATGGCCGGGCGCGCCATGCTAACCCCTGGGCGGTTTTCAAGCCAACCGTACCCGCAACTAGAATTCGGCAGAATTGATCATTACACGGCCACAATGCTATCGATACATTGCCACACGTAGGCATTTTACTGGGGCTTTCAACGAAAGAGCTCCCGAATCATGTCAAAACACACGACTCGTCGCCTGTATCAGGTACTGACCCCCCAGGGTGTTGCGGCACTCCAAAAAACCCAAGGCCGAAGCATAATACCCGGCCATCCAGATGATCCGTTTGTGCTGCTTAAGTGGCGATATACCACTGCAAAGGCTATGGCTGAGCAAGTTTGGAGCCCGCGATTTGGCTGGGCTGCGGTGGTTGCTATGGAGTTACCTAGAGCATTGCTTCGCAGATTGAGTCCGGAGAGCGTGGTGTACGCGGCGCATCGAGAGTACCGCCTTCCGGTTACCGATCTACCTGCCTTGTCATTTCACCTACAGGCGCGAATTACCGTGTTAAAAACGGTTGCTTGTAGTCCAAATCAAATCGCCTTTCGTTCAGCCTTGGGTTATGTTGATGCCATTGAAGCCAAGCAGCCCCAAAATTATGTCCAACCCCCAACCTCACGAGGCCTTTAAGCCGGCCTACCGTAGCTACGTACTGGTGTTGATCACCATTGCCTACGTTTTCAGCTTTGTTGATCGTCAGGTGATGACTATCTTGATTGAGCCGATAAAGCATGAGTTTGGCGCCAGCGATACACAAATGGGGTTTTTATCGGGACTGGCTTTTGCGCTGTTCTATGCCACCTTGGGGCTGCCGGTTGCGCGCTTGGCAGATCGGTGGTCGCGGACCAAGGTACTGTCTTTGGCGCTGACAACCTGGAGTGGTATGACGGCGTTGTGCGCCACAGCGACGGGATTTTGGCATTTGGCGTTGTTGCGATTTGGTGTGGGCATAGGTGAGGCGGGCGGTACTCCGCCGGCTCAATCATTACTCGCAGATTATTTCCCGCCGGAGCGACGCGCTTTTGCACAGGGGGTCTTTGCCACCGGACCCAACTTTGGTGTGTTGATTGGGCTTTTTGGCGGCGCCATATTGGCGCAGGCCTATGGCTGGCGCAGCGTATTTGTGATTTTTGGTTTACCGGGAATCGCCGTGGCCCTGCTGCTCTACTTAACCGTGAGAGAGCCTGCTCGGGTCGCTACCTCGACGGAAACGGATGATAGTTCGCTGTGGCGTGCCGTTGTGGGTATGGCTCGTTTGCCGTCTTTCATGTTCATTGCCTTGGGTGTGGGTTTTTCAGGTATCGCCGGCTACGGATTGGGCGCTTGGTTGCCGAGTTTTTTGGTGCGAGTCCACCAGGTCTCTTTGGTAGAGGCCGGTTTTTATCTGGGTATGATCGGTGTCGTCGGCGGCAGTTTAGGCACCATTTTAAGTGGCATATTGGTAGATCGCTTATCTCAGCGTGATCCCCGATGGCAGTTGCGCGTGCCCGCTCTGGGCTTGGCGGCAGGGCTGCCGTTTTTACTGTTGTTTTTATTGTGGCCTGAGAGCGACGTCATTACCTTGGGCGAGCGTCAAATACCCTTTGCACTCCCGTTCATGTTGGTGTCTTCGGTATTTGGAAGTTTTTGGATCGCCCCGGCCTATGCGGCTGTACAGAACCTCGTACCCCAACACTGGCGCACGCAGGCCGCTGCACTGTTGTTGTTTGTCTTTAACCTGTTGGGCTTAGGTCTGGGTCCTTTAGTCGTCGGGATGCTCAGTGACAGTCTGTCTCATCTGGGTGAAGAGTCGATTCGCTACGCCATGGTGGCCAGTCTCGCTACCATGGTCATCGGGGTACAGTTATTTTGGAGTGGTAGTACCCCCTACGCTCGCCACCTGCAATCGGGCCGCTAGTCATCTTGTTCCCGCGCTTTTGTTGGGGCGTGGTTATACAGTGATTAGCGGTGCTTAACCTCCGGTATGGCCATAGCACTGAAGAGTGTGACGCCCAGTAGACGGTCTCGCGAATCAATTCTTTTCAGTGGGGGGGCCCAGCTTGCTGGTCAGCATCTGGTAGCCGGTGGGAAAGAGTTGGGTTAGCCATTGCAGCAAGACTGCATCGGGGCCGACGAAAATACGTTTTTTACCCTTTTCGGTGCCCCGCAAAATGATGTTGGCCGCTTTTTCCGGTGTGGTCAGCGCCATCTTTCGGAACTGCTCATCGCGCTCATCCGCTGTCGCCTGCGCGCTCTCGCCGTCTGAGCGAGCACTGCGCGCAATATTGGTTTTTATGCCCCCCGGGTGAACCGAACTCACTTTGATAGAAGAGCTGCGCCATTCTGTTTGCAATGCTTCGGAGAAGCCGCGCACTCCGAATTTTGCGGTGTTGTATGCGGTTTGCGTAGGTATGCCGACCATGCCGAAGATCGACGAGAAATTAACCAAGTGACCGACAGGGGCTTGCTTCAAAAGCGGCAAGAACGCTTTGCTGGCGCGAATCACACCCCAAAGATTGATATTAATAAGCCACTCAAAATTGTCGAGATCGCATTCTTCAAATCGTGCACCATAGGCCACACCAGCGTTATTAAACAGCGCGTCTAAATGGGAGGTTTCGCTGGCCACTTCATTGGCCCAGCGGTCGATATCCTCACGCCGACCACAATCAACAACCGCTGTGTGTACGACGGTTTGAGCATTGGGTAAGGCCCGAACGGTATCGTCTAATGCAGCAGAATTGATGTCACATAGCCAAAGCTCACAGCCTTGAGCATTGAGTGCCATAGCCAAAGCGCGACCAATGCCATCGCCGGCTCCTGAAATGGCGGCGCGTTTACCCGAAAAATATGTCATGGCGTTCTCTTATGTTATCCGCAATGTGGTGGTGCCCGGCTCATCTAGACTAGAGTGTAATCGGTTATGGGAGGTTAGTAGAGTGATAGCTCAAGGTCTGCCTTTGCCCTTGCGATGAGAATACACACGTCGACGAGTTGGCGCTGCGATGATAAATGGCGGTTATTAGCGGCTTACGTGGAGATTTACCAACGCACATCCCTAAACTGTGAAGCAATGTTTACCTTCTGTAAAAGCCAGACACGCCCTGTTAGGCTCAAGCCTTTTGCAGGGCCGTCATGATGAAGTTGTATACCGTACCGCTAGCACCCAATCCCATGCGTGTAACGCTCTATGTTGCCGAGCGTGAAGCCCGCGGAGCTGCATTTGGCATCGAATCGATAATTGTGAATACCTTAAAGGGCCGACAACGCGAACCCGAGCATTTAGCGCGCAATCGATTTGGTACCTTGCCGGTATTGAAGCTGGAGACGGGTGAGTATCTCACCGAGTCATTGAGCATCATCGATTACCTCGAGGAGCGCTTTCCCGAGGGGCGATTATTAGGCATCGACCCCAAGCAACGCGCTTTGGCGCGCAATATTGAGCGGACGCTTGAAATGCGGGTGACCTTCGATTTGGGCTGGTATGTGCACTATCAAAAATCCCCCCTAGGCTGGGAGCCCAATTATCAAAAAGCCAAGGAGCTGGCTGAACGTATTCAGCCGGGATTGGATTATGCCGAGTCATTGTTCGCAGATGGCCGTCAATTCCTAACGGGCGACCAATCGAATACGGCCGACTGTACCTTGGCAGCGTTTCTGCAATTTATGCGTTTTACCGAAACCGATTTGTTGGGTGATCGTCCGGCACTGCGCCAATGGGATCAGATGTATCGTTCACAGCGCCACCTGGCTTCGTTATTCATGGTGTAGTGGTTTTGCTGGCTAGGCTTTCGGGCTTGAGTATTTGTGCTGAGAGAGGAGATTCAGAGTGTTTGTAAGAAGAGGCGTGTTGTTACTCGTATTTATGCTGGTGCATGCTCATGGCACGGTTGCCGCGCCAGCTTTGCAGCGCTTGAATCATGTCGAGTTATTAGCAAAATTGACCGATGGAGAATCGGTGGAAGCGCTCATTGAAGAAAGTGAGGCGGGGAGCACGCAGGCCCTCGACCGTGTTTGGTACGAAAGTGAAGATGGATGCCTTCAGACGGGCATTTATGAAACCGGCGCTAATCGCTACACCATCAACGACCCCTATCCCCATGATGAGCTCATGCAATTTATTGAGGGCGGCGTCACGCTAACCCCGACAGAAGGTGACGCTATCACCGTTGTGGCTGGTGACACCGTGATGTTGCCTAAAGGATGGACTGGTGTTTGGGATAGCGAGGGTTACCGTAAGGTATACGTTATTTATCACTGTCCCGAATAGAGCTCATTGACCGCACGCCAGGCGGCGTCAATGGCACCGTTAACGTAGGCGTAGGCCGAGCTGTCCGAGTTGGCAATCGCGATATTGCCAAAGCGCTTCCTCGCCACTACATGTGGGCCATTTTCGGGGCCCCAGTCGGGTGGATCGATCAAGTCAATATATTCATAGGCGTAGCCGTGGGGCCATCGGTTCACCGTAATGGCCGCCACATCCCGGTCGAAATCAAAATCGGTATCCGTTAGCATCGCTGATAGTTGCCTGCGCAGGTGACCCTCATAGTCATCAAAGCGCATTGACAATAACTGTTGGCGTCCCAGGCGATATTGCTCCCGGGCATTGTGACCAGGCGCGGTGGGCACATGCACGGCGTGGAGCACTATCGGTTCGTCAGGGTTAGCGCTGAAGCGGTAAGCGTCCATCGACACGGGGAAATCCAGGCTACCGTAGGTCCAAAAGTCGCGAACCGCATGAAAGTGATAGAGCTGTGCTTGCTTGAATGCTCGCCAATTCTTGAGCGCGATATTGGTGTACACCAGCGGAGCTTTCTCAGGGTAGCTCATCGCTTTGGCTTGACCCGCGGGTAATCCTGGGCACAGGTGGGGAATGATGGCGTTATAGCAGGCCATGATCGCCCGTTTCGCTCGAACCAATTTGAGCTCGCCGTCCACGGCATAGACCACGTCGACGTCGGTTTTATCTTTGCCGGTGTGCTCAACCTTGAGGGCGGTGGCGTTGAGTCGAATACGTGATGCTTGGGATTCTCGGTCAAGTTGCGAGTAGTCTGCTGCAGCGGTCACGATACTCTCCATATCATTGCCAGCAGCGAAGGACGGTATCAGTTTGCATACCAATAAGCGCGCGATAGCAGCATTGCCGTCAGGGAAATGAAAGATATAGGGTTCTTCACCATGTTCGCCGAACAAGTAGTCATCAATGCCCAAGTGGCGGGTGCCTGGCTCCCCTGAGCGCGCTGCACTAAGTGCGGAGAGCGCATCATAGCCAACCGCCCACAGTCCCAGCGCGCGATTACGCAGTAGAAGTACCACCTCATCGTTCATCGATAAGTCATCGCGTAAAAAGTCTTCGTAAGACTTGTTACGCAGGTAAGTGATTTTGTCATCGCGGGCCAAATGAGCCAGTGGATCTTCTTCCTTAGTGAGTAGACGCGTCAACGCCTGCTGACTTTCTGGGCTAATGGGCATGTTGGTTACGGCCGGACTGATATCCTCAGGTGCGGGGATACCGAGCCAGCCACTACCCAAAGGATTAGCGGTCATTCGATTGGTGCCGTAATGCTTGGCATCAAAAAACCACTGACTGCCCAACTGATTGCGTTGCACAAAATCTCGATCGTAATACTGGTAGAAACGTTCTACGTTGATGCCTAAATCGTGCAGTAGTTGCCGAGCTTCGGGGCTGTAACTGGAAGGCGTATCAATAGACTGGCTACCGCCATAGCCAATGAGCGTTTTACCGCCGACAGTGAATTCATTGCGCTTGGCATGACCGCCAAAATCGTCATGGTTATCCAGAATCAATATTCGTGCAGTGGGACCCAATTGTTGGCGCGCGTAATAGGCACTTGCCAGCCCTGATATCCCGGCACCGACTACGACGAGGTCATAGGGAGCCTCATCATTGGCTGACGGCTTGGCAATGTCTTTTCCGCCTAACGCCAAAGCGTGGGCTAGCTCGAAGCTACCCGCATGACTGCCGCGCAGCCCTGTCAGCGCCGGTGGATAATATGGAGGCGTACCTCCAAATAGCGGCGTTGCCATGCTTGATAAGCCCGCTGTGACGCTGAGCCCGGCAATAAAGTCCCGTCGCTTAATGCTCATGGAAAAATAGCCACGATCACCGCACTCTTTGCATTTATAAGTGCGCCGCCAGTTTGTGCCAAACGGCACTGCCCGCGGCTTGTAACTGCTCAAGCGTCTCAGCGGGAAAATCTGCACTGACACCAGATCGGTACTCGGGTCGCTCGCGCATGGCGCTGTACCAAGCTGTCACCCGGGGGCAGTCGGAAAATAGCGCCTGCCAACTAAATTGATAGAGTGTTTGGAAGTAGGGCGCGACGCACAGATCAGCCAAACTCAAATCGTCGCTGACGAGCCATGTCGTATTGTTTAAGGCGGTCTCCATATCCTCTATGGTTTTTCGATAGACCTTAACGGCATCTGCCACATCGGGCGCATCCAAACCCTGAGCCACGAGGCGTTTTTGGCGTTCGCGTCGGGGCTTTTCAGGGATTTTATCTAACAGCGCTTGCCTTTCCTGTTCGCTTTTTGCCATTAAACCCGGGCGCATTACCATGGGCCATTGCAGCGTGCCGCAGGCCGGGTGCAATTTGTTATCCACGTGTTTCATCCAAAAGCGCATTTGCGCGCGCGCGTGAGGATCGACCGGTCGTTGAGGTGGTTCTGGAAAGCTATCTTCCAGATACTCACAGATGATGCTGGATTCGATTACCACTTGGCCATCGTGGACCAGAGTGGGAACAACGCCTAAGGGATTTAAGGCCAAGTAAGCCGGATCCAAGTTCGCTTTATTGGGTAGGTCAACGTGTCGAGCTTCCCAGTCTAGGCCCTTTGTTGCCAATAGCATGCGCACTTTTTGCGCACAGGGGGACATGGGGTGGGTGTACAGCTCAATCATGTTTTTCTCCTTCAGCGGCGTTATACCAGGCAGGCATCACTGGAGCCTCAACAGTACCGTGGCGCAATCGCTGTTGATATTGATCCGGTCTTTCGGCGTTTTGGTAAGCCAACATACCTTGTTTTCTGTCGGGACTGGTCGGTATGACGTTGACAGGGTCGGGTACGGTATCGATGGGGTAGCAGGCAATGCGATCCTGACTTGGCGCATCATTGCGAAAGTTAAGTTGTCGGCGATTGACGCGCGCGGCCTCGATGACCCGGCCGGTTTCGTCGGTGTCATGATCCCACCACCACTTTTTAATGGGGTTAATACGACCGTTACCGACAACATCATCGAGTTTAGCCAGCCATTTACGCGTGAATGGGAGGTGCATAGCGCTCCACAAGAAGGGCCGTTCTTTCATGACACCTTCGAGGTTATAAGGGCAGGTTTTCATGCAGCGACCACACATCGAGCCCGCCGCGTTGGTAATACGATAACGAGAGCATTTTTCTACATCGGGCTTCCAAATTTCATAGCCGTTAAACATGATCTTGTCGCCAAACGGAATCGCCAGGCAGGGGCACTCGCGGGCGCACTTTTGGCACTTGTTGCAAAAGTCCTGCATGCCAAAATCAATGGGTTTGTCCACGGCCAGCGGTAAGTTGGTGGTGAGTATCCCGGATTTAAAACGCGGACCCACAAAGGGATTTAGGACCATTTCTCCAATGCGTGGCAGTTCGCCTAGCCCCGCCAGTAGATTGAGTGGGATATGCAGCACATCTTGATCCATAACACTGTGGCCGCGTGCAGAAAATCCCAGGTCGCGTAAGTGCGACCCAACAACACCGCCAATTAATTGCGCTCGCATATAGGCGCGCATGCTCTGGGCACCGCTTATCCAATCATCACCGCTCGCGCCTTCCATGGTGTCATAGCCCTGATCAATCAATATGCAAATGGCGTATTTGTGATAAGGCGTAATTTCTGAACCGTCGACGTCGTGGGAGTACCAGGCATAGTCAGGAATTTCACAGATCCCGACCATGTCGGCCCCGAGATAATGCATGGCGGCCTTAATGCGCCGACTGTTTTCTTCGGGGTCATCGTAGCCTTCGGCGGGGTCAGTGGTGGCCTCTCCATATTGCAGGGGGACCATACCACCGAGTACCGGAATCATGGCATGGCCAAAGGGTGACTTAGTGATCATGCGAAAGCCCTCAAGCTCGCGCTGGGCTTTTTCTCCAAGGTCGCCAATGCTGCCGCGAATAAACATGTCGTGCCGCTTGGGGACTCGCGGCACCCTAGCGGCATCAATGAATGTGGTGGGGTCTTCCACACGTTTTAAACGCTCGGTCGGAAAAAGACCCTGATGAAATTGACGCTTGGCAAAATCGGGTCCCTGCCGACCTGCACGCGTGCCACCCCAACCCAGCCACCAGCCCAGACCCTGAGCTGCCCTGACGGCACCGTCTGCTAGCGGCAAATCTGGCGATAATTCCAACGTGGTTGAAACGGCAACCGCGCCAAATTGGTCACCGATGAAGGGCATTGTCACACCCTCAACGTTTGCTTCGGCTAAGCCCGCAGCGACAAGTGCGCCATTGATATTGAGCTCTGCCGCCGTGACGGTATGGAGTCGCGCTTCGAATCCCAGCATGCGCAAATAATTCACCATGACCGCGCCCACTTCACCGGCACGCAAGGCAGCGCGCTCCGCTTGACTGTTTTGTAACCAATCGCAACCGGGCTCGTCATCACCCGGTTCCCGCGGAAAAGCACAGGCAATGACCAGCGCAAAACGGTGATTCACAGGGCGCACGGTTTCCGCTTCCGAGCGTCCCCATGCGGCCTGGCCTTCGGCAACACTGGCAGCAGCCATGGGATTATCGGCGGCACCAACGCCGTAGGCCTGAGCAGACTCCGCTGCAAGCGAAGCATTGATTCTGGGTTGTTCCAGCCACAGCTCCTCGGAAATGGGGCAGACGCCCACCATACTGGCATCTAAGTAGTAACAGGCGGCCTTAAGGTGCTCGCTGCGCGCTTCACGTGAGTCGGGTAGTGGTGCCTGCTGTGGCGCGGCATCGCCCAGCCGCATGCGATCCATAATGTTGAGGTAGGGCAACATGGCATTGACCAGTGAAGCGCGATTTTCAGCGGCAGGCGATGCTAGAGAAGGCGGTGGTGCTATCAAGCTGAGATCGAGAGCACGGTTTTGACGCGGCAAGCGCTCTAACGGGTAGTCACCCAGATGTACGGCACGGTTTTTACTTGAAAATAGGCGCATGGCGGCCCGCCCCGATAGCTATTCTTATGGTTTTATCGTGGCAAATATTCTGTGCCAGGTCTACGCCGACTGCTTCACGGGAAGTGAGCGGTAAGTGGGAGGGACTGAGCCGAAATCTCGGCGCTTGGCATAGGCTCTTTCGCATTCGGGCAACAAATCAGCCCGCTGGAACGAGAGTCGCACGACGAAACTTCCTCAAGCGTGCTATTGGGATTCGTTACT
>Ga0181571_10000384_pt1 | contig 28452 bp, 19 predicted proteins | sample 101ome_17_FD_132440 | JGI IMG/M metagenome (GOLD analysis project Ga0181571, IMG submission 132440) | Coastal salt marsh microbial communities from the Groves Creek Marsh, Skidaway Island, Georgia - 101407AT metaG (megahit assembly) | ecosystem: Environmental > Aquatic > Marine > Intertidal... | reverse complement strand
GCTGGTGTCATTTCTCGGCTCGCTTCCCACGGAAGAGGCGGTGGACGCACTCGCGGATCTCTGGGCACCGCGTGGCACGGACGGCGCGCGCGGAGACACGTCGGGGACGTCCACGGCGAGCGCATCGACGAGTGCGACGCACGCGGAGGGCGGTTCGCGCGAGAAAGGCGGCGGGCCGAGCGACGGGGCGTCCTCGGCGTTGGCGTCGGCGAAAGCGAGCTCGAAGAGTCGGGACAGAGCACCGGCGAGAGAGACGCGCGCGGTGCGTTTCGTGGAGAAGAAATCGAGCGCAAAGTCCAACGCGGCGAGCGATGCGCGAGAGATTCGTCCGGGTGACGAACTCACGCCCGGTGATTTAGCAAAGTCGTACGTGAACTGTCTCGAGTGTGGGAAAATTTTTGATTTGAGAGCCAAGGACGGCGTGCTCTCGCAGGTAGCCTTAGAGTTTTTAGAGCAGAGCGCGCGGTGTACGCACTGCGGTGCGTACGTGGAGGTGACGCTCGCGGACGGGGTGACGCGTTTTCGCGGCGATGGTGGTGAAAACGTCGCCGCCACGTCGACGTCGGCGGCTTTGGACGGCGACGTCTTCGAGCGTCTCGGCAAGATTAGTTTAGGCACGGCGGACGTCCCCGACGACGCCGAGGCGGCCGCCATCGCCGCAAAGGATCGTCTCGTGCACTTTGACAAGACGAGCGCCAAGCGAACGACCGTCATCGACGACCAATCCGAGTGGTTTGAGATCGACGGCAACGCCTGGCTCGACGAAGCTGAACGCGAGGAACTCAAGCGTCAGGCGCGAGAGATGGCCGAAGCCGAGGCCGAGGCCAAGCGCAAGGCGCGCACGACGTGGACTCTCGACCTCGTCGGTCGAAGAGTCGTCGCGCCGTCCTCATCCGACGCCGACGTCGACGCGTCGTCGCGCGCCTCGGACGACCGCGCGTCCGACGACGCGCTCGCCGCCGCCAAGGCGATTCGCGCCGCGTTGGCCACCAACGAAGAGCTCGCACAGGGCGGCGGCGGCGCCACCGCCTCCGCCGTCGAGACCGCGCGCGAGCTCGAACGTCGAGTCTTCGTCGATCCTCGCGCGACGCTCCGCCCATCCTTCCTCGCCGCGGCGTCGCCGAAACCTTCGCGCGCCGACGCCGACGCCGACGCCGACGCGTTTCGGCGCGCCTCCGCGTCGTCCACGCGCGTCTTGGACGACAGTCCCTTCGACGCCGTCCTCGCCGAGCTCGGATTCGTCGCGGGCGCATAGGTAATATCGAGACATCGTTTCCACGCGCGCTCGATCCCACGCACCGTCTCGAGACCCGTTCGAATCGCCTCCGCGCGTCCCGCGTCCCGGGCCGAAAACCCTCTGGGATATTCCTTTTCCCTCGACGCGTCGTCCGGGGACACGCGCGCGTCAGAGCGTCACGCACACGTCCCGCGCGCTCGCGCACCGGCACACGCGCGCGTACGCGCACGCGCGCGCACGTCGCGCCGTCGTCGTCGCGCCGTCGCGTCGTCGTCGCGTCGTCGCGTCGGGAGAAGGAACGGTTCGTCGGTTGGTCGGTCGGTCGGTCGGTCGGTGCCTGAGGCGCCATGGTTAAGTTCGGACGGCGGTTAGCGTCCGAAGCGCTCCCGTCGTGGGCGGAGCATTACATCGATTATCGCGCGCTGAAGAAACTCGTGTACGTGGCCAAGGAGGACGGCGCGAAAGACGACGAGGAGGCGTTCCTGAGGGCGCTTAGGGGGGAGATTCAAAAGTCGAACGCGTTTTACGCCGACAAGGAGAATAGACTGAAGGAACAGTTGGACGCGTTGGAGGTGACGATACGAAGTGAACACGCGAGTGATGATGCGGCGACGCTTCGTCGGGCGAAACGTGCGCTCGTGCGGGAATTTTATCCAGAGTTGAGCGAATTGAGAGAGTTTGTGGTGCTGAACTACACCGCCGTCGTCAAGGCGGTGAAAAAGTTTAACAAGAATTGTAACCGGAGCGAGAATGCGGTGAGCATTCTGAGCGAGTACTCGATGTTTTATTCTCTCGGGTTGGCCAAGTTGGTGACGCGGACGGAGATGCTCGCCGTGCACGCGGGCCCGACGGAAAACTCGAGGCAACTCGAGGATGCGATATGTCCGGTGTGCGATGAAGTCTTGAGTAATCCCGTGGTTTTGCCGAGTTGCAGGCACAAGTTTTGTTTCAAGTGCATCATCAATGCCGCGCCATCGGCGGGCACGCCGCTCATCACGACGAGCTCGGTGCAAGATTTGAGCGAATTCGACGAGGTGGATTCTCCGATAATGAAAACCCCGGCGCAAAAGGTTGGACTTTTCCCCGGTCGGTGTCCAGTCTGTCGAGTGAAGGATGATAAAAACGTCGACGGTCGAATGTTTGAACCCGATTCGAATTTGGACGAGCTCATCAAGAGAAACTTCAGCGAGCATGACCTCGCGGATACGGATGCGGATGAACTCGACGCTGACGAGCAGCCGGCAGCGAGGGAACCGTCTCCCGAATTCGATCGAGCGCCTACGATCCGGAAGGTGCTGCTCGTTGCCGTGGCGGGTTGTCGCGTCGACGCAATGTTGTCGGCGAATACGCCGACACTGAAATCATTCATTCGTGGAAACAAGAATGCGTGTTTTTCTCTCGACATGTGCGCGAGCGCCATGAGATGCTCGACGAGCGCGAACTCACCAATGTTACCCATCCTCACCGGCCAGTCGGTCAGTGTTCTGCAAGCGATCGATGAGAGCAAAGATGCGACGCTTTCCTCCATCTACGATCGATTGAAAGAGACTCGTTCGTGGATCAGAGGAGCGTGCGCCATTGGCGAAGCCGAGGATCTCGACAAGTTGATTTGCAAGGAGACCAAGTCTCTCTTGGGACCAGCCGGTCAACACTCCGACGCCGACGCCGTCAAGGCGGTCGTGACTTCTCTCGCTGCGCCCGAAGTCCCCGACCTTCTGTTGTTACATCTCGGTAACATTCAAAACGCGGGATTCATGCACGGTTTCGGTCCGCACGTCGACGCGTACATGGACACCATCGAGTCGACGGATAAGAAGCTCGGTGAAGTCATCGGTGCCCTTCGCGATCGTCAACGCGAATTCGAGCACGAAGACTGGCTCGTCATGATCACATCGCCCTCTGGCGGTACGTGCCGTCACGACATGCCGGCGGGCATGCAAGGTCAATTCGACGCCTTCGACTGGAGCGATGGCGGTGGTCGACAACTTCGCTCGAACGGTGTGAGCGGTCTCCTCGAATTACCTCAGCACAGTGCTGGCTGGGTTCTCGTGGAAAGCGGTCCTCGCGTCGAAATGTCTGGTGAATTACTCCCCGCGCCGTGTGACACAGACATCGCTCCGACTATTCTCGATCATTTCGGCGTCGCGCCGCGCCGCGAATGGGCCATGGACGGCGAGGATATGCTCGCATTCCGTCGACGCGAGGCGCTGGCCAAAGAGCCGATGTTACATTCTCGTCTTAAGAATACGAAGAAGGGTTTCGAGCAGCGTCGCGTCAGCAATCCGATGCTCGGTTTGACTCCGTTCTCTTCCCACTTGCCCGGCTTGTTTGAACCGGCTGGTTGCGCCGTCATCGGCCACAGAGGGCTGCAGGCGAATCGTGCGCCTGGAAGTGGCATCCGCGAAAACACAGTCGCGTCTTTCACGGCCGCGTCGAAAGGTGGTGCCGAGTGGTGTGAATTCGATGTGCAAGTCACTTCGGATGGCGTCCCAGTCGCGTGGCACGACGACAACGTCATTGTTCGACGCGGTCAAGGCCCATTAGAATACTTTAGCGTTCGAGAGATTGAATGGGCCGATCTGAGAGAATTGTCTCGCCTCGCTCGCATCACGGCTACGCGCGCCGTGGATGCGGTTCCGATTGAAAAGATTGCCATGACATCGGGCGATGACGATGACGACGATTACGACGACGACGAGAGCTACGAAGTCACCTTTTACCGAGTCTTCGGCGACGATAAGGAGCCGAAACCATGGGTCATGGAGATCGAAGACGAAATTCCGACCTTGGGTCAAATCCTCACGCACACGCCGAAAGATCTCGGCTTCAACATCGAGCTCAAGTACGACGAGGAAAACAGTTGCGACACGCGGCGGTTGGTGGCCGAACTCCGCGCCATTCTCGCCGTGTGCATGTCGCAACCGGGTCGCAGAATCGTGTTCTCGTCCTTCGATCCCGACGCTGCGCTCCTCATGCGTGCCATTCAAGGTTCGTATCCGGTTATGATTCTAACCGACGCTGAGCCGAATCACGCCGATCCTCGACGTCGTTCCGTGGCGGCGGCGATGGAGGTCGCGCTCGAGGGTGGTTTATGCGGCGTCGTGTCCGACGTCAAGGCCATCATGGACAGGCCGTCAGACGCTGTGGACGTTCGGGACAGTGGACTGTTACTCGCCACATACGGTGAAGGAAACGATGACGACTCAAAGTCATCGACACAAGTTGAACTCGGCGTGTTTGGCATCATCACAGATGCCGTGCCCGCAGTCGCGAAGAGGTTCAACGCGGCTACCGTGCAACCGGGTAATATAGCGCCGGCCCTCGCCCCGCTCGTGTCGCCGTCCGTGAATGCGGCGAGCGCGGCGGCAAAGCTCGGTAAACTGGAGCTCGATGCCGTCATGAGATCGAAGTGGTATAAACTTTCAGACGAAGGTCAGAAGGAGGAGATGCGACAGTACACGGCGAGCGGCATCCGCCCGGAATCTCCCAAGTACCGCCAGAGACGAGACAGCGCCTGCGACAGCGCATCCTCCGAGAGTGTTGACGCGCCCGAACGTCCTGACTCTCCAGATTCATTCCAAGTCCAAAAGACGAGAAACAACGAGAAATGGACGGGTTTCCCACAATTTCAGCGCGGACGCAAGCACGGCAAAGCCACGCTTGCCGGCGTTCAACCCTCCGTCGCCAAAGTCGTGACTCCGTGAAGGAGCGCGCGCGACCACTCAATACCGTAATTCTTCTACTATAATTATGCGCGACGCGATCCACTCTGGATCGTGAGAGGCGCAGTGTTGTATCTTCCCGCACCTTTGCTTTGCACTGTAATAATTTGCACAGCCATCACTAGCACCACTGAAACACCACACACTCACCCTCGCACGCGTCGCGTCAGCCGTCGCCGCGCGCGAGAGAGAGACGCGGTCAAGCGTCTCGACCCCATTGCTCGCCTCGCGCGACGCACCGTCGTCGACGCGACGCCATGAAACTCTTCACCTTTCACATCTTCAACGCTCGAGGCGAGTGCGTGCACTCTCGCGATTGGGCGCGCCAACGCGTCGTCGTCGACGAGGCGACCGAACACAAGACGCTGTTCGGTCTGTTTTTCACTCTCAAAGATTTCGCGCGGCAGCTCGATCCGACGAACGGCGAGGACGGGCCGTGTAACTTTTACGCCTTTGCCACGGACGTCTACAAGTTGCACTACTTTGAAACCGCCACCGGATTACGGTTTCTCTTGACGACGGACGTCGGCGCGGGCGATTTACGATCGATGATGCGACACATTTATTCGAATTTATTCGTCGAGTACGTGGCGAAGAATCCGGCGCTCGCGCCGACGGAACCGTTCGAGTGCGCGGCGTTCGACAGAGCGTTGGACGCGTACGCCTCGGCACTCGTCTCGCCGTGAACGCGCGTCGTCCGACCGAAAGCCGATCGAGAGCGCCTTAGAAACCGTAGTCAATGTATGTATTAGCGTAGAGATGTAGATTGATTCGCGCGCGCGACGCACACCGTGAGTGATGGCGCTCTTCCGCGAGTTCGCGCGGGCGTCTCGTCGGGACGCCTTCGACTTGAGACCATCCCACCATTCCTCAGAACGAGACGTGCTCGCGCGTCCGTGCTCGCGTCGAAGCGCCGCTCAGCGCGATGGTGGGATCGAATGCAGATCCGTCATCTGACGCCGCGCCCGCGTCGGCACCGTCGGCGCCGGCGCCACCGCCGCCGGCGCAAGCGAACGGGTCGCGGGCCGAAAGATCTGCGAACGCGGCGGGGAGTGGCGACGCGATGGCGCCGCGGCGTCACGAGAACTGGGGCGCTCGCAGCGTGGAGTGCTATGAAAAGTTGGAGCAGGTCGGCGAGGGGACGTACGGTCAGGTACGCGAGACGACGCGCGCGAGGCGAGAGGGACCCGTCCGAGGGGGAGGAGGTTTCCGCGCGGGAGTAGTTCCTCGGGGACGAGTCGCGCGCGGTGCGGTCGCGAGTCGACGTGCGTGCGGTTAAGAGCGACGACTGACACGCGACACTTTCGAACGTAGGTGTACCAAGCCCGATGCAAGGAGACACAAGACATCGTGGCGTTGAAGAAGATTCGAATGGACAACGAGAAGGAAGGGTTCCCCATCACGGCGATTCGAGAAATTAAAATCTTGAAGAAGCTGCGACATAGAAACATCATCGATTTGAAGGAGATCGTGACGTCGAAGGCTAGCGCTGAGAACGGGCACAAGGGCAGCATCTATCTCGTTTTTGAGTACATGGATCATGATTTGACGGGTTTGGCGGAACGTCCCGGCATGAAGTTTAGCTTGCCGCAAATCAAATGTTACATGAAGCAGTTGCTGCACGGCTTGCACTTCTGTCACAATAATAACATTCTTCACCGTGACATCAAGGGAAGCAACTTGCTCATCAACAACAAAGGGGTGCTAAAGTTGGGAGACTTTGGGTTGGCAAAGTCCATCACAAACGAGCAAGCGGCTCCGTTGACAAATCGCGTCATCACTTTGTGGTATCGCCCGCCCGAGCTTTTACTCGGTGCTACCTCGTACGGTCCGGCCGTTGATATGTGGAGCGCTGGATGTATTTTCGCGGAGCTGGTGCACGGCAGACCGATTTTGCCAGGAAAGACTGAGTTAGAGCAACTCGACCTCATTTTCAAGCTGTGTGGGACTCCCACGCCAGAGAACTGGCCGGACGCGGACAAGCTTCCGTACGCGAAGAAATTCAAGCCAAAGAAGCACTACCCGAGACGACTGCGCGAGGTGTTTAGTCGCTTCTCACCGTGTGAGAAGGATTTGCTCGAGAGTTTCTTAACTTTGGATCCGGCGAAGCGCATCTCCGCAAAAGAGGCTCTCGACTCTGATTGGTTTTGGGAAGATCCGATGGCGTGTGATCCGGACGATTTACCGCGTTATGAACCGTCTCACGAATTCCAAACGAAGAGGAGACGTCAAGAGGAGAAGAAAATGGGTGAGCAGAAAAAGAAACAGCGTACGGAAGAACGCGCGCCACCGCCACCGCCACCGCAAGAAATGAAACGGGGTCCGGGTGGTCCGGGTCACGGTCCTCGAGGCTCGCAGGGCGGTCGACCCCATCACGGTCATCGTCCTGGCGGGCAACCCTCGTCTGGTGGTCGTTACGGGGCTGGATCTGCTGCTTCAGGATGGTCTGCCGGCGGTCAGCAAAAACAATCTTACGCGCGCGGAGGAAGTTCGTTGGGCGGTTACGGAAGCGTCGGCGGCGGTATGAACAGCTTAGGAGGCAAAGTTGGGAGTTACTCAAATTTGAACAAATCGATGAACAAGTCCGGAGGGGGCTCGTACGGCGGTTACCGCGGAGGCAAGACGGCTGGATGGGCAGCCGGCGGCAGTTCCGGTGGACAACAAGCGGGATGGACCGGTTCCAAAAAAGACGACAAATAGAAACAAAATCGCCAACATTGACTCGATCAATCTGGGAGTTTAGGCGTCTCTGTCCGCAGCGATGTGGGCGCGAACGCAACTAGGATTAAATATGTATTCTTCATTTCTCGAAATTCGTGACACGAGAATGCACACGTCTCCTTACTCTCTCGCGCGCGTCCGCAGTCGCGCGGCGTCTAGAGCGCGCGCTCGCGCTCAATCCGTTTGGCTGTCCTCGCGTCAGTTCGACCGATCAGTCATGTCCCGGCCTCGAGAGATGTACGATCATCGCAAAACGCAAGCGTTGGCGCCCCGAGCGGTGCAGCTTCCATCCGTCTCTCGCGGACGTGACGTCGCGTTTCCGAACACCGACGCGCGCGCGGAGCGTTACGAGATGCGAACATTTTCGCGAACCACCGTTCTGAGCGGGCCTTCGTCCCATCAAGGCTCGGGGACGCTGAGCGGTCTGCGAGCTGAAACAGGTGCCCACTTCTCGTCGCGTCGAGGCAAACGCGCGTCGCGAAAAATCGCATCGGTCGGTCACCGACTGACGACGACGCTCGTCTTTTTTGCGCGGATAGGGAGAATCGCGTCCGAGTACATCGCGGTCAAGTCGACGAATGAGGATTTGCGACGCGCGAACGAAGAACATCAAGAAGAAATTAAACGCTTGGAGAAGGAACGTGGGGCAGCTTTGGCGCAATGTGCGGCGCTCAAGGCGACGCTAGAGACGGATCGACAGCAACGGCGAGAGGTGTTGGCAAAGCAGCAAGAGATGGAGGATACGATTGATGAGATACGTTCTCAACAAATCAGATCTGCGGAATTACTGGAGGAGGCGAAAGGCAACTACGACGTGTCTTCAAAAATAGTTAGCGATCGGCTCGCTGACGACGAGCAAATAGTCGCTCGTCTGAAAACTTTGTCGGAAGAGCTGCTTCTTAGCAAGGAAGAGGTGGATGGGTTGAAAGCACACAAACGTAAAGCGAGCGTCGATATGGGTGAGCTTCAGATCAAACTCGATGACGTCTCGGAAAAACTCACCGCGGTGGAAGAGGAGAATAAAAGTAAGAGCGTCGCATTGGACAAGCTGAACTCTGAGCTTGAAAAGAGTAAGCAATCTTCCTTTAGAAAGGACGAAATGTTAAAAGAGATGCGCGACGAACACAAATCACTCGAAACAAATCTAAGGGCGCTCTATGAAGATAGACTGAGGATCAGTAAAGCGCGACTGGAGGAAGAGATCGCGACCAACGCATCTGCGCAAGAGGCGATTCAAAAGCTCGAAGAGAAAAACGATGCGACCGAGTCCGAGTTGGCAAGTCTGAACGAAGAGTTCGGTGCACAGTTCAAGGAGCTTCACACACTGAGAAGTGCAGTCCCAGCTCTGAAAAGCGATTGCGATGAACTTCGCAAGCAATGCGACGACGGCGTGTCCAAACTTCTCGAGATGAAGAACGAGAACAACGAGCTCGCTCAAGCTCTCCAGCTCAAGAAGGCTGAGTTAAAAGTCACCGAGACTCGCGTCCAGGAAACTGAAACTCAGAACCATCAGCTCTCTCGAGAAGTGCAAGACCTATCAACACAAATCGAGACTCTACAGTCGAAGTTGAATGAAGAGCTCGAGCGAGTGCTCAAAAGCAAGTCGCACGAGGCGGCGCTCAGCGCGAAAATAGACGAGCAAGTCGCGGCTCTGACGAAACGTAATAAAGAATGGATGATGCAAAAGGATAGAGAACACGAGGAAGTCATGCGCGAGAAAGATGAACAAATAGAGTCGCTCAATCAGACATTGGAGAACGCTCTCGAAGATTTGCGCAACGCGCAAGAAGTGCGCAAGTATACGGAGCAGCAACTCGCCGATTTGAAGCGTGTACGAAGAGGCGAAGAATTTTCTGCACACGCCCGGAAACGACCGTTGGAAACGTCGATAGTCAAGATCGTACCTGAAGTCGCGGTGCCGACGCCCCGTCCCGGCGCGACCAAGCGCCGCGCTCGATCGCGGCCGCGGCCGCGGCCGACAGAACGCGAGTTGCCGCCGGAGACGCACGTGTCGCCCTCACCCGAAGAACGCGCAGCAGTTGCGTCCAGCTCGAAGAAGAAATCGAGACCGAAGAAAAAGTCGAAAAAGGAGTTGAAGAATGAGGTGCGCGCTTTCGCCAGCACTGCTCTCGAGGAAGACGACGCATTTGATCCTTTCGCTTTCGCCGAAACACCGTGAACTACTACTAGTACGGAGATACATGCTTTAAAACGCTACGCTGAACCTATTCGATCAGTCCTTCGTCTTATACCCGGTGTGAATCGCCACCATGCCGCCCGTGAGATTCTCGTACGTGACGTGCTTAAACCCGACGTCTTGCATCAACTCCTTGAGCTTATCCTGGCGAGGAAACTTTCTAATGCTCTCCACCAAGTATTGATACGACCCTCGATCGCGAGCGACGAGCTCACCGAGCTTTGGAATGACGTTAAAGCTATAAAAGTCGTACACGTTTCGCAACAGGTCGTTTTCCACGTGACTAAATTCGAGAATCATGTACTTTCCGCCCGGTTTCAAACACCGATACGCATCCGCCACCGCCGCCTTGGTGTTCGTCACGTTTCTCAATCCGAACGCGATCGTGTACACGTCCACCGAACCATCCTCGACGGGTAACTTTTCCGCGTTCCCTTCGAGCCAACGCAACTGATCTTGTCTCAATCCACGCTGCGTAGCTCGCTTCGCGCCCTCTCCCAACATCGCTGGGTTGATGTCGCTCACAATCACCGTCCCGCGCGTCTTCTCGTCCAACACCTGTCCATCCAACTCCGCCTCTCGCTCCGCACGCTGCAGCGCGCGCAACACACGAAACGCGATGTCCCCGGTCCCGCCCGCGACGTCCAGGTGCGTCATCCCCGCGAACACGCCGACTTTGGAGACAAAGTAATCCTTCCACAGTCGGTGCACACCCGCCGACATCAAATCGTTCATCACGTCGTACGACGGCGCCACACGCTCGAACACGCCTCGGACCAACGACTCCTTCTCGCTCGCGTCCACCTCGACGTACCCGAACGACGCCTTGGCGCTCGCGCTCGCGTCCGCGCTCGCCTCGTCCTCGCGACCGACGTCGGCGCCGACCGCATCGCGCACCGACGTCGACGACGACGACGACGACGCGAGCGCGCGAGCGCGCGACGACGCGATGCGTCGCGCCGCGCGCGAGCTCAGCGCGCGCAACATTCCTTTTCCGCGTCTCGAGGCGTCGCGGACGCGCGTTGGACTGCCGACGACGCTCGTGGAGCCCCCTTGCGGCGTCATTCGTCGTCGACGAAGATCGATTTCGCGCGCGCCGACACGCGCTCGCACCGATCGCACGCGACGCCTGATTTACCATGCGCGCCGCTCGAGGGATGATTCGCGCGCTCGCGCGCGTCGCGCGCGACGCGGAGGCGACGACCGCGACGACTCTTTTGGATAACACGACGATGGCGACCGGTCCACTGATGACGACGCACGCCACGACGCCGCGCCGCGCGTACGCGTCGGCCGCGACCGGGCAACCGCTCTTGGTGACCATGATCGGCTTGCACAAATCCCTGAACGATGTGCACCGGAAGATTGAAGCGGCGGGGGCGGAGATTAAGGAGTCGAGAAACGTCCGACTCGGCGGTCGCGCGAGCAACATGTTCCTCGTCACCAACGCGGACCCGATGGCGATCAAGAAACAATTCGAGGGCGAGGCGTTTGATTTCTTTTCTGTGTATCCGGCGAGAAACACGGTGCAAGATTTGAAGGGACCGTACTGCGAGACGTCTCCGTTGTTGCCGTTCGTTCGCCGCTGCGCCATGTCGGTGCCGTACAAGAAGGACGTCGTCAACGAAATCACGGATTTCTTGTGCGGGAAAGGAATCACGCTGACGCACATGGACGAGTACAGATCGGGGAAAGACGTCGTGTTGGAGTGCATCCTGCACTTACCCACCGGTCTCGCTGAGTTTCCAGCCATCGACGATCAAACCGTGTTGAAGAAGCTCGAAAGTTTGGGCGTCACGGTTTCGGAATTCGGCCGCGTCGAGGGACGACCTCGCGAAGAAAAGGCGGCGCAGTCGTAGACGCTCGCGGACGTCGTCGACAGTTTTTATACCATACTGATTCTATACAATACGCACCCGCGAGTCGAGGTTGTAGTACAAACAAATGTCCATCCGCGCCGCCGCGCCGTCCTCGTCGCCGCCTCGAATGATTGGATTGTATGATTGGGCGCGACCGACGCGAGAGCGCACCTCGTGACGCGCGAGAGCGCGCGCGCGACACGATGCGCACGGAAGAAATCGAGATCGACGTCACCGTCGTCGCGTTCACGTTGCTCGCCGTCGTCGTCGCGCGTCTTTTTCTCCTTCCCGGGGTGTTCTCGCGACGGTCCGACTTTGTGCAACTTCCGAGCCCATCGCTGAAGTTCGTCGGCGACGGGGCCAAGGTGCGGCGAGGACCGACGCTGGATGAGATACCGAGCGTGTGCGAAGACATGCGCGCGTGTTTCGCCGCTGGGACGTCGCTGCCGATGAAGAAGAGGAAGGAACAGTTGAGCGCGTTGTTGAGGGCGCTTCGCGAACGCGAGGACGACATCTTGCGGGCGCTGCGAGAAGATTTGTCCAGAGAGGGCATCGAGGCGTTGTACTACGACTTAGCGCTTCCGAGAGGAGAGATACAGGCCATGTTGAGGAATCTGCACTCGTGGACGGGGAGGAAACGCGTGTGGTCGCAACGCTTGATCACGTGGCCGTCGAGTCAGTGGACGGAGAAGCAGCCGTTCGGGTGCGCGTTGGTGTGCTCGAGCTGGAATTTTCCCTTCATGTTGAGCCTCGTGCCGTTGGCGGGGGCGATCGCGGCGGGCAACACCGTGGTGTTGAAACCGTCGAACGAGAGTCGAGCGTCGGCGGTTTTGCTGACCGAGTTGGTGCGAAAATATTGCGATCCTCGCGTCGTGCAAGTGGTCGGCACCGAGGTGCCGGGGAACGGCGTGGACGTGATGCAGACGGTGTTGGCTGAAAAGTTCGACGTCATATTCTTCACGGGCTCGAGCAAGGTTGGAAAAATCGTCGCGCGCGCGGCGGCGGAAAATCTGACTCCTACCGTGCTCGAACTCGGCGGACAGAACCCAGTCGTCGTGACGGATTGTGCCGACTTGAGTTTAGCGGCGAAGCAGTGCGTTTGGGGACGCGTCATCAATTGCGGACAACAATGCATCGCACCGGAGTATGTCGTGTGCCACGCGTCTTGCGTTGACCGTTTCGCAAGGTTTTGCGCCAAGTGGATCGAGCGTTTCGTTCCCGACGCTAGTAAAGACGGCTCAATGAGCCGCATGGGCGGACCCAACCCCGACGCTCGAATGGAGAACGTCGCGAAATTGCTAGACGATGCGAAGAAAGGTGCGAACGGGGATGAGATCGTGTGTGGAGGAAAATACGACATCAAGACTCGCATGGTGGAACCGACCGTGGTTAAATGCGCGAACGACAAGTCACTCTTCCTGCACGGTGAACTTTTCGCGCCCATACTCTGCATACTTCCGTATCACACCATCGGCGAGGCGGTCGACATTTGTCGCTCGAAGCCCAAGCCGTTGAGCATGTACGTGTTCTCTCGCACACCGGCGAAGACGCGGTTAATCATAGACAATACGCACTCAGGTGGCGTCACGGTGAACGGTACCATGTGGCACTGCGCGCACGACGGGTTACCGTTTGGCGGCGTCGGAAACAGCGGCATAGGAAGTTATCACGGGCGGTATTCTGTAGAGTGTTTTCAACGCACCAAGCCCGTCTTGCAAAAGACGCGGGGTCTCGATTTCCTCGGGTTTGGCATCGTGACGGATCCGCCCGTGTTCTATCTTCCGCACGCGAGCTGGAAAACGCGCTTGATGCGCATCGTCATGTAACGTCTCAACGTCAACGGAACAAGTTGATTCGAATGTTGTAATCTATTACAAGTTGTAAGTTCTTCGAGACACATCATGCAAAGTTCTCGCGTGCGAAACGTCAGGCGTCGTCGCACGTCGAGAGTGAACCAGTTTCATCAGATGACATCGGCACAATTCGCGTGCTTTGTGATGATCATCGTCACATTTTCTCGTTCCATCGACAAATGGTATGTCCGAAAAGGGCTTTCGCGTTTCAGGCGAAAGCTCGCCACCGAACGTAGTAAACCAACTAGAACGACGTGAGATTTTCATCATCGCTCTACGTATTTACTACGTGGATTCGGTGGCTAGCTTATCCTCAGCAGCCCGCTTTCGAGGCGTCAACGCCACTGCGCTTCGTGATTTCAAGCGTCGTGAATTCCTCAGCGACCGTCGGGTGGATACCGACAGTTTCATCGAAATCGCTCTTTTTGGCGCCCATTTTCATCGCGACGGCGTATCCTTGGGTAACCTCACCGGCGTTCGGCCCCAGGTAGTGGAAACCAACGACCCGTTCGTCATCGGCCAAGTTCGTGATGAGCTTGACGAAGCACTTGTTGTCGCCTCGAACCGCGACACCGTTGTGCTCTTCGTGGTTTACGGACCACTCCAACGGCTTGAAGTAAGAAATGTAGCACTCGATGTTGTCGGCGCCGTACGTCTCCACCGCAAGTTCTTCGCTCATACCGATCGTACCGTATTCGAGCGGAGTGAACACTGTCGTCGGAACGAGGTCGTAGTTCATCTTCTCCTTGTAAGGCGTATCAGAAAATAAGCGTCGCATCAAACGAATACCAGCCTTGATGGCCACCGGCGTGAGTTCTTGGCGCGTGTCCAACACGTCACCGATCGCGTAGATGTTTTCCACGTTGGATTGCTCGTCAACGCACGGAATCTTACCATTCTTAGCATTGAATTCGACGCCAGCCGCCTTGAGATCCAACCCTTCGGTGACGGCGTCTCTGCCGACGGCGCACACCACGGTGTCGAAGGTTTCTTCGAACGTGTTACCAAACATGGTGTTTTCGAACGTCACCTTGATCTTACCGTCATCTTGCTTCTCGAAGGCCGTCGGTTGCGAGTCACGCAAGAATCGCGTGCCGTGTTCGCCCATGTACTTGACGATCATCTCCGCGATTTCTTGATCGAATCCGCGAAGCGGAATGGAACGAATAGCCACCGACGTCTCGAATCCGAGCGCCGTCAAGAAACCGGCCGTTTCGAGAGAGATGTACGACGCACCGACGCACAATGTCTTACCCGGCGCTTCCGGCAGAGAGAAGATGTCGTCGCTCGTGATGCAGCAGTCCTTGGCGCCCGGCGCGTCGGGATACGACGGTCGTCCGCCGACGGCGACGATAATCTTATCCGCCGTGATCTCTTGCTCTTGACCGTTCTTCTTCGTTGCGATGATCGTGTGCGCATCTTTAAACTTTCCGTACGCGTTTATGTACGTCACACCCTTCTCTCGCAGCGCCGTGCGATACCCAAAATTCAAAGAACCGATGTGGTTTTGGACAGCCTCCACCATCTTGCTCCAATCGTGTCCCTCCGTCGCGAGTTTCCATCCGTACTCTCGCGCGTCGCTGAACTGTTCACCGAGTATCCCCGCCTGATGCATGAGTTTTTTAGGAATGCATCCCACGTTGACGCACGTCCCGCCGAGTCCCCACGTCGTCCCCGCCGGCGACGGTTTGACGAAATCTAAACACGCCGTCTTCGCCCCGTGTTTCGCCGCCTCCTTCGCCGCCGCCAACCCGCCGGACCCACCGCCGATGACGATGACGTCGTACTCGTACTCGTGGTCGCCCTTGACCCCGCTCGCGGTCGGCGCCGTCGTCATGACGTCGAGAAACGACGACGACGATCGGCGCGCCGACGGAAGATCAAAGCCGGTGACGACTCGAAACGCTCGCGAGAGCGCGACTCGGGAGGCGCGCGCGCAGGTTGTGAGAACGCTCGTCGCGTTCGATCGCGCGAACGGTGCGCACCGACGAACGGAGCGCGCGCGCGTGTGGCGACACGAACGGCTGGGCACTTGAATGTGGTTTTTCAAAAGATGTCGCCGTCGGCGCTAGCCTAGGTGAAAGTCGGATTTGCGCTGCCCGCGACCGAGTGATTTCATGAGACCGGCGACGCCGCGCTGAGCGACGTCGACGGCGGCGCCGGCCATGGGACCGGCGATGCGGTTGACGTCGCGCGCGGTGTTGCCGAAGACGTCGCCGTAGCGGTAGCCGGCGCGGGACGCGCGGTGTTGGTCGTGAGAACGCGTTTGAACGTCGAAGAAACGCTTGACGGTGACGACCTGTACGCACGTGACGCCTACTAGGACGCATACCTCGATGAAAGTGGTGCGCACGGTGCGTCGAGCGTTGGATTCAACGGTCTGTTTGTGACGCGTGGCGCGCACGGTGAGATAGTTGAGTTCCTCTCGCATCTGTTGTACCCAATTATTTAAACCGCTCACCTTGGCGTTCACGCTCGACATGGCCTCTTCTTGCATGACTTCTGAGGTTTTCTGTTTCGCTTCTTGTCTCTTCACCTTTCCGGAGTGTTTCGTCGGCTCCGACGCGTCCGGCTCGTGCAACGCCTGAAAATAATCAACCGTCACCGACGCGGAAAGAATCTTCTCCCCCTTTCTCCCATCCTGCGTGAAACACGCGCTGTACACCCCACACCCTCTCGCCGCCAACTCTACCTCTCGCTCATCGTCTCGCCCTCGATTCATGAATTGAAATTCGTGCATCGTCGTCCCGTTCGCCGACGCCACGCGTCCCGTGAGCGTCCCCGCGTGCGACACGCCCACGAACCGTCCGTGCACCACCACTCGATCGTTCGCGCACACCGCCGCGTCATCACTCTCGAACGTCTGCATCGCGTCGCGTCGCGCGCGGTATCGTCAGTCATCGCTTCGTCGGCGTCGTCGGCGCATCTTTATCGTCATCTTCATCTCTTCATCAACTCATCATCACCGCGTCGCATCGCGCGCGCACCGCGTATATGCACTCCGATTCACCCTTCTGAATCTTAATCTTAAACGCCCCCGCCCGCTCGATCGCGAGCGCCGCGACGACGCACGCCAGAAGACGCGCGACGACGCCTCGACGCGCCATGTGCGCCCACCGTCGCGAGGGTGAAAGTGAGGCGCCGATCTCTAGCCTCGCCGCATTTGACCGCACGAGGACGACGCGAGCGCCACCATGTCGGGTGCGTGCGCGTCGACGCGCGCTCGAACGCGTTCCCGACGCGTCTCGCGGTCGATCGCGCGCGAGAGAGGATGGATGACGACGCGCGCGCGTCGAATCGCGTCGCGCGCATCGACATCTCGATCGAGTGCGCGCGCGGGAACGGCGCACGCGATCGAGACGAGGACGCGATCGAGACGCGCGCGGTGCGTGGGAAAGCGTGGTGATGTGTGACTGACGATTTGCGCCGCTTCGGTGCGCTCTCGCGCGTAGGTTCGGTGCGTCGACGTGTCGTCGCGGCCAACGCGGAGGGGAACGCGAGACGACCGCCGCAGGGAAGTCTGTTGCGATTTTATACGGACGAGTCGCCGGGATTGAAGATCACGCCGGTGGTTGTGTTGGGTATGTCGGTGTGTTTCATCGGTTTCGTCACCATGCTGCACGCGATCGCGAAGATCTCGGCGTACACGTCGGGTAAGTAGAGCGAAGAGAGACGGCGCGACGAATCGAGAACGCGGTTGTAATACACACTCTCCGCGATAGTCTTTCATTTCATTCTCTACGCTTCAACGATGCGCGGTGAAAATTTCAAACCCGCGACCGGCGACGGCGAACGTCAGGGTGTCCGTCGCGTCCGTCGACGAGAGAACGTCGACGGCTTCCGGCTCAGGGGCTTGCGTGACGACGCCCTCGCGTTGGATGAGCGCGAACTCGTCGTCATTCGAAACAATTTCCCAGAATTTCACGCGTTGGTCCACGCTCGTGGTGATGATTCGAGCGCCGTCGGACCAGACGCTTCGTACGGCGGAGCTGTGCGCGAAATCGAATTCGGCGACGCGGTCGGGCGCAGCACCGTCCGCGTCGATGACGATTTCTTGGCATCGCAACTTTTGATCGTCGCCGCCACTGACGATGAGAAACGATCCCTCTGTGGTCGATCGCGATATACACAGCGCGTTGACGCCGGATTGGTGCGCGCGCTCGATGAGACACGTCGGGGAAATGGATGCCGAATCGTCGAGACGCCAAACGGCGACGGCGCCGTCGGTGCTTCCGCTGCACGCCCACGCTCCGGATGACGTCTCTAAGACGTCCACGGCGAGCGTGGGACACGTATGATACGCGAGAGATGAAACCTTTCGCCATCCTCGCTTGTCCTCTCGCATGGCGACCGTGCTCACGCTTCCGCGACTCGTCGAATATAATACGCGCATCTTTCCGCTCGGCGTCGCGTACGCGGCGACGTCCATGATGCGCTGCGCGCTCTCCGCCCTCGGCTCGACGTATCCGCATCCTTTCGTCCAACTTCGCGCGCCAGCCTCGTCGACAGGTTTCGGGATGACGAGAGCGGTGGATTTGATGTCCCACGCGCCGGCGTCGTCACGCACCCACGCCAGACGAAACGCCAACAAAACCTCCTTGGCGCCGCCGGCGCAGAGGATGTACGAACGCTCGCTCTCCTTGAAGACACTCAACGCCTTGACGGTTCGCCCACCGGGATGTTTACACACATCGCCCGGTGCGTATAAACGCAATCCCTCCGCTCGCGAGGCGTCGTAGAGTAGACGCATGACCGTGCCGTCCTCCGCGCCGGAGACGACGCCGAAGAGTCCGTTCGTCTTCGCCTCGGGCGGCGGAGGAACGATGCGAACGGTGTGAATCTCTCGTCTGCGCGCGCGTACAGATCGATGGTCAGTCGGTAGATACAACACGTAACGTACACAAAACGAACACGCGCGGTGATCCTCATAATTGCCTTCACTGCTCACGTTTACCGCTCGGCGCGCTCGGGCCATACCGCCGTCGTCCAGCGAACTGGGGGCAATATTCGCACGTCGAGCGTCGTCGCGAGCGCGGGAACGCACGTGGTGCGTCGCCTCACATTACTACATATATTTGGAAAATCATCGGATCACGCCGTGAATCGAAAAATGACGAAAAAACGCGCGATGAAAACACGCACCCGTGAGACCAAAGATTGACGGCGTCCGCGTTTGACGAATACTCGGACCATCGCATCGAGACGCGAAGCGACGTCTTGTATCGATGCACGAACATGACTCGATCACCGTCACCCATGAGCACGTCATGCGGTACATTTTGCGCGCTGCATGGAATGCGCATCATCTGTCGCTGGTCGTTCACCGAATACGCCACGAAATCCAACTCGCGAAATCCGGCGGCGTGCGAGAGCTCGCCGGCGGCGTCGAGCGAGAGAAACACGGCGCCCGCCTTGGACGGCGCGGTCCATTTCGACACGAGGACGAGCTCACCGTCGTCGTTCAGACTCCACGTGCACGCGTTCGAGTCGCGTCCTCCGGACACGAACGTCGGCCCGGGAAGAATTCTACAATCGTTGATGGACGCCTTTTCGTGCGCCGCCCATTTTTTGGCGACGACGGATAATTCGTCGGCGGCGTCTTCGTCGGCGTCGAACACGATCAGATTACCCTTTTGGTCGCCGATCAGGACGAGGTTGGACTCGTCGGAGTGGTCGATGGACAACACGCGATGCTTGTACGGATTCGTCAGCGTGAAGACGCACCGCTCGAGATTGTCGAGATTCCAACACTTTACGCCGCCGCCGACTATGGAGGCGTACACACGACCCGCGGTGGAAAACACATCCATCAGCACTCTCGGCTCGGACGCTTGAAACGACACCACTCTCTCACACGCGCCCGTCTCGCGCGACACGTACGCGACCCTGATCACGCCCTCTAAATCAGACAGAGACACGACGTCGTGCGCGTCCGTTTCTTCCACGCTCATCGACATCAACGGCGACGGACTCTCGCACGCGCACTCCCAAGTCCACGCGCCTCCTCGCGGCGCCATCGTGACGCGATAAAATTTACCTAAATTTGTCGCCGCGTACATCACGCCGTATCGCGCGATGCGCACGACGCGCACGTACTCGTCGTTCGGACCGAAGAAACTTTTGCGACGTTTGCTCTTCTTTTTGCGCTTTTTCGACTTTGTGTCCGTCTCAACGTCGTCGTCTTCAGCCGTCTGTGTCTCGTCGTCGTTCTCGTCGTCGTCCACGTGCATCTTTGAGTCGGGGCACTCGGTGATGCTCTCGTGCAGCGCGGTGCTGTCTTCACCACCAGCGCTGGAGCTCGTCCAATCGCTCATGTTCCACACTTTGACGCTTCCGTCGGCGCCGCCGCTCGCTAGCAACGTCTCGCCGGTCGCGGATTTTAATTTACACACTCGCCAGATACCTCGCCCTCTATGACCTCGAAGCGCCGCCAGTTCACACGTCGCACGTCTCGCGACGCCTTCCGCGAGCGTTTCCGTGCCCTGCGCCGCGTCCGCGTCCCACACGCGCACCGAACAATCTTCGCCCGCGCTCGCGTACACGGGACGCTCTCCGTCCACTCTCACGCAATCCCACACGCGCGCCACGTGACCCGCCAACACTGCACTCGGACGAATCGCCATTGGGGACGCCTCCATCGTCGTCGCGTCGAGCGCGCCGCTCGGGATCGTCCACACTCGAGCCGTTCTGTCGTCCGACGCCGAGTACACCGAATCCTCGTCGCCGTCATCGCCGAAACGCACGCGCATCAACGAGCCCTCATGACCGACACAACTCGCCCGCAAGCCGCCCTCGGACACGCGCCAAAGTTGAATCTCGTTGAATATCGTTCCCGCCGCCACCGTGAGATTCTCCCACGTCTCACTCGCGCTCAACGCCAACGCGTACAACAAACATCGCGTCTCGCACTCCACGCGCGCCGTTCGCGTCCAACACTCCCCACCGTCCACTCGACGCCATCGCTCCACCGAATTATCGCTGAGTCCTATCGCGAGCGCCATGTCCTCACTACTCGCCCCGTCGACGCCGCGGACGTCGTGCACCCACGCCGCGAACGGCGCCAACGGCGTCTCTGCGCGCAGCCGCCAGCCGCCGCCGCCGCCGTCGTTCCCGTTCCCGTCACCCTCTCGACGCATCACCCGCACCCGACGCTCCCCCCACACCGCGCACGTCCGTCCACCGTCGACGTCTCGCACGCCGTGCACGCGCGCACCGTCCGCATCGAACGCGGCGATCGATCCGAGCCTCGTCAGCGCGTTCGTCCCGGCGTCGAGCGAAAAGTAATGCACCGACGTCCCGACGCCCGCAACGAGCGTCGAGCGTCCGAAAGCCTCCACGCACGCGACGTCGCCGACGTACGCGCGCGATTCAACGCGCTCACGCGCGCGGGCGCCGCGCATGGCGCCGGCGACGACGTCTGCGGCGCGCCGCGAGGACGACTGAACGCCACCACCACCACACATCATGACGCTTCGTCGACGCGTCGCGCTCGCGCTCGTGTGCGCGTGCGCCCTGGCGACGGTCGCGCGCGGCGCGGAGGTTGTTTTCAACCCACCGAGCGGGACGACGCGCGAGAGAACGCTGCGCGTGCGCGTGGAGGCGTTTCCGGTTGACGCATCCTCGGAAACGCCCGCGATAGTGTACACGCTCAACGGCGCGAAACCGTCGACGCGCGCGGGCGGGGATACCAAGGCGTACGAGAGCGAGATTGTGTTACCGTGCGTGACGTCGACGCGACTCGAGATCTCGCGCGCGCGGAGACGAGGCAACGGAGTGCGAGGAGTCGCGGCGGCGACGTCGATTTGAATGGTTGGATTATCCGAGACGGGACGCGCGCGTCGAGCGCGGCTCGCGAGCACAGACTGACGAGAAACGCGCGCGTAGGGTCGGCACGTGGACGGTGAAAGCGGCGATGGTGACCGATGGGCAGCTCGGGGACGTGGCGGAGGCGAAGTACGACGTGCGCGAGAGGACGTCTCGGGACGCGTCCGGGACGTTCACCGCGGGCGGATTATTGGGAATAGCTTTACTGTTGGTGATGGGACTGTTCGGGTTCGTCGTGTTCGCCGGAGTGTGCACGGCTGGGTATAACGCGTTATTTAAGACGGCGCCGACGATTCGCGGACCGGGGGCGAGCGATCCGAGGCTGCCGAGGACGCTGTCGTCGAGCGGCATGATGGAGTTGGGAGAGGTGAATTCGATTGGATTCAGAAATAATCCGGCGGGCGCCGGAGCGCACGGCGGCGGGGAAGACACGATGAATCTACTGCGCTCGAGCACGTCGTCGTCGGACATGACGCCGACGCGGTCGGGGAAAAGGGACTGATGTTAGCGATATCGAATTTTTAATACGCAACTTAGGCCCGCCACTCGCGTCGCTCGTGTGTGAAAGTCATCTTAGTTTACAACCGCGCGAGTGTACCTACGTTCTCCACGCGTCACTTCGCTCGTCATCGCAGTCTTCTTCCCACCAAGTAGACGTCTTGTAACCGCTGCGAAGCTTCTTCATGGGGCTGTCTTCGGGATCGTTGATGCCTAGCGCGATGAGCATTTCTTCCTTCGCCTCGGCGAGCGTGAATCTATCTTCGTTCTCCGCCACGCACGCCAAAATACCGTTGTTTTGCTTGATCATCACTTGCCACGGGGCCGGGTACTCACGGAAAATGGCACCAGAGTAGTTGATGACGAACGGGGACACGTTGATGGTTCTCGAGTACGCGCGCGTTCGCAAGTAAAACGCCGGCGTGAATCGGGACAAGAATCGGTAGTGCAAGTCTCGCTCCGGGAACGAGAAGAGACCAAGATCAGCGCGAAGCGTGTCTAGCTGCAAGTTCATCGCGATGAGAGGTCTTCCGTTCGCCTTCTCCTTCGCGAACGTCTCCAAGCTCTCGAGTTCGATGGTACTCAAGTTGACGGCTATGAACACGTCCGCCGAGTCAAAGTCGTCGTCCTTCTCGCCCTCTGTTCGAGAACGCAAACCCTTGTTACCCATAAAGTCGCCGAACGCCGAACCGAACATGCTCCCCTTACGACCGTCGAGCACGTTTAATCGAACGCCAGTGTTGGACAAGTCCAACGCGTTCTCAAAAATCTTCTTCGCTCTGCGATACTCAACCCCGTCCGGCACCAACACGTCTACGTTCTTTCCCATCTCCGAGTTCAACTTTTGCGCCACGACGAGCGCGTACTGCACGTTCGCGTCGATGTACACGTCCGACGCCGCCTTGTAGTCGGCGTCTTCGCCCGGAATGGCTGGAAACTCAACCTCGATTAACGTCTTCCCGTCTTTCAGCGCGTCACGCACGCTCGCGTACGCGTCCATGCACATGGCGGTGTAACTTTCCGGCGCATACGTCGCTCGCCCATCCAGCCGCTCCTCCGCCGTGCGCTCCGCCGCCGCCGCCGAGGATGCGCGCGCGCGGTGGCGTCCCATCGACGTCACGCGCCCCATCGACGTCTTCGCGTTCGCGCGACGCACCGGCGCGACGCGCGCGCGCGCGCTCGAGGACGTCTGCATCATCTCTCACGTTCCCGTCGTCCGTTCGCGCGCGGGAGTTCGACGCGACGACGCGCGTGCGAGTGTGATGCGGGTGAGGTTGAGTGAACCTATCCACTCTGCCCCAACGGCGGGACGCGCGCGACGCGACGACGGATGACGAGGGCGAGCGAGCGCGCGACGGGTCAACCGCGACGGCGATGGTTCGTTAAAGAATGCGTACGAATACATGCAATGCGTTAATGTACACCGAGACGACGTCGCGCGCGCTTATCGTGTCGTTCCCCGCGCGGCGGTCGCGTCTCGTCGCGTCTCGCGCTCGAGCTCGGACAACAGAGATCAGTCAAAACATCTCGGAATCTTATCCCTGTTCGCGATGCTCGGTTTCCCCGCGCGCACCCATCGCGTTTTCATGTCCTCGAGCGTCGCCTCGCTCGTGTGTTCGCCCAGACACGCGCTCATGTCGCGCGCCACCTCTCGACAGGTCCACGCCACGCTGAGCATTTTCCCCTTGACGCACTCGTAGTACGCCCTCTGCGCCTCCTTGCACCGCACGAGCGCGCGCTCCTTCATGAGCGTGATGAGCGCCTCCTCCTCCTTCTTGAGCACCGCCGTCGGCGCGGACGGCGGGGACATGGCGCGCGGCGGGGACTGCGGAACGAAAGCACAACGCTCGAGGTGCGATTGACCCGCCAACACGAGTGGGCGACGCGCGGGGTGCGCGCCACGGAGCGTCGAGCGCCAGAGACCGCGCGCGATGTCCCGGAGCGCGAGCGCGGACGACGCGAGCGGGAGCGGACGGTCGACGCGCGAGGGAGAGGGAGAGGATTATGCGCGCGTCGGTATAGAAGTGGAAAACTTTGTCGTCGCGCGGTATCTTCGTCGACGCGGTGGCGCGTTCGACGGACTCGCCAGGGAGTTTGAACGGCTCGCGAGAGAGGCTGGATCGTTTCCGACGCGCGTGGACGTCTTCGGTGGGACGCACGAGGCGACGTTCGAGGATTTGGCGAGCGGCTCGTTTGCCGGTTTGCCCGAGGACGCGTTGGAGCGGGCGCTGGCGGGCGCGCTGGAGCGCGCGCGGGGGAGATTAGATTTTGGGAAACGTCGGGATGATGATGAACTGCGCGTCGCTCGCGCGCGACGAACGAATCCCGCGGGTGCGCTGTGGCGAGCGATGATGCGGGAGACGTCCGGCGCGGGGGCGCGCGCGGTGGCGGAGACGAAGACGGTGGCGAAGAATATGAATTGTTTGCGCACGCTTCGAGCGCACAGAGACGCGGCGTACTGTGCGGTGCTTAGTAAGAGCGGACGAAGGTTGGTGACGGGAGGAGACGATCGGTTGGTGAAAATTTGGTGCGTGCACAACGGTTTGCTACGGTCGGCGTGCAGAGGTCACGTCGGAGAGATTACGTACGTGGCGATTGATTCCAGAGAGCGCGTCGTCGCCTCTTCGTCGACGGATACGAGTATCAGAACGTGGGAGCTCGAGACGGGCGCGCCGATCGCCGTGCTTCTCGGACACACGCGTTCCATCACGGAGCTCCACTTTTGTCCCACAGTGCCTCATATTCTCCTGAGCACCGCCGACGACGGCACGGTTCGTCTTTGGAGCGCCGTGCGAAGTTCGAACGACGTGAAGCCGATGGTGATAGATTACACGAACGGTACCGGTACCGTGACCGGAGGGAGAGTCGTGGAGCACGACGTCATGCCGTTGGCGTCGATGACGACCGACGCAACGTCGCCGGGTATGCGAACTCGCGGCGCGCGGTTAGATGCCATAGCAGCTGAAGAGGAGAATGAAAATGAAGGAGAAGGAGACGCTGCCGAGCGGGCGAACAATAGAGATACGTGTCAGATCGTGTGTGGGGCGTTCAATCACATCGGTGACGTGTTCGCCGTGGGCACGAGTACGTGTAAAGTTTTCATGTGGAAGCTCGATTTGGACGTTTTGCGCCAATTAGACGATGCATCACCTCCAGAGAAGGCGGTAAAAAGGGTTTCCATATCAGGAACGCATCTGAACGACGTCGTATCTGTGAACTTTTCGCACGGCGGCGATTTATTACTGTCCGCGTCGAAGGACGGGCAAGCTAGAATATGGGCACCAGGATCTAGCGAACGCCCCAGTTGGGTACTTCGAACGACGTTGACCACTCCGGAGGACGCCGCAGCGCTTCGTGAGCAACAACGAATGGCGTGCATCACGTCTCAACAGTATTCTCGACGATCGCCGAAAGTCCCGAACATGCACATCGCTGTGTGGTCGTCTGACGACGCTCGAGTCATCGCGTCGATGGGCGATCAGAGTATACGAGTCTGGGACGTGGCCTCGGGGACGTTACAACACGCCATGCGAGAACACACAGCGGCGACGTACGTCATTCAACCGAATCCCCTCGATCCTCGTCTGGTGATGAGCGCGAGTTATGATGGTAAAGCCGTCGTCTGGGACATCGTCGAAGGTGTTTCGCTTCGGGTATTCGACGGTTCGCATTACAACACGAAACTCGTCGACGGTAATTGGCACCCAGACGGCACGTCGATGATCGTGTCTGACTTAGCTGGGCAATTTTCAGTATTTGGGACGGGTGTGAGTACGAGATTACTGCGAGCCAAGTATGAGCAATTCTTCCAGACGGAATTCGTCGGCGAGGACTCTCTCGCGCGAAGCGAAGGCGGACATCTGATCGAGATTGCGTCCGGCGCGCTTCTGCACGAGGCATATCCTCGTAATTTACTCTGCGACGCCATGGGTGACCCGTATCCCGATCCGTATCAATCGGCGTATCAATCGGGCCAAGTCGCGGCGTGTTTGCCTTGCGCCGACGCGGGCATGGCCGACGTCATCGTTCAAGCGCCGACGCTCGCCGAACTCGCGCCCACGGATGTACAAGGTCCGTGGACGGCCGTCGAAGAGCCGCCTCCGGTTCAAGGGGACCTGTATCACCTCTCAGACGACGACGTGATGGACGAACCCGTCGACGATGATGACGATTTCGTCGAGCCGAGCGACGAATCCGACGACGATTACGATAGCGAACACGAACGACGCGAGCGCGCGGCTCGTAGCCGCAATCGTCGATTACGATCGAGGCGCCGCTCGCGCCGATTCGATTCCGACGAATCAGAGTATTCCGACGCGTCTGAGGATCGCGCGACGAGGCGTAGCGAGCGAACGCATCGGCGACCAGATCGTCTCGGCGTGGACAATTACGAGAGCGCGAGCGAAGAAGAGGACGAACAACCGACGCGAATCACACGTCGACGACGACGAGAACTCCAAGAGTTGGGCATCGCTTCAGACGACGATGCGGATAGCGAAGAGTCCGAGGAGGAGGAAGAAAAACCAGCGAAACGACCGAAGCTCACCGTCAAGTCTCGTCATGACATTCGTCTCCACGAAGCGTACTCGTGGTTGAGCGCGCAGGAAGTCACCGTCGGCACGTACGTCCCGCAACTCGGTGACGCGTTGGTGTACGTGGCGCAGGGGCACTTCGAGAGAATGCAAGAGATGGGTAGGAACTGGCAAGACGAAGCGCCGTGGCAGACGCTGACATCGATGAGATTTGTGGAGCCGTGCACAGTGTCGTCGTTGCGCTACGTCATCGCCGAGGAGACGTACGAGACGCATTGTCTGCTCGAATTGAAACTCATCGACCCCGCGTGCGGCGATTACGGGAAAGAATTTCTCATCATTCTACAGAAGAGCGACACGCCCGACTTTTTGGTGCCGCTCTCGCGGTATCAAACGGCTGAGCAAAACGCGTGGAGACGCGGCGATTTATGCGCGGCGCTCTGGGACGACACCGGCATGGGCGACGTGACGCCGTGGTACGGCATGGTGGATAGAGTTCTGAAACACGAGGGCGAGTGGGCAGGGTCGCCCTGGAATGCGCTCTGTATCCAATATTTGAACGTACAGAACATCGACGATAAGTTCATGGATCACAGTTTCTGGGAGCTGTACAGCGATGACGCCATGCGCAAGGAACAAGCCAAATCGCTCGACGCGGCGTCGACGTCGCGCGGTCCGCGACGACCCAATTACGTCGGCGTGGACGCAAACTCACCGACGCTGTCTCCCCAAGACGTCAAAGAGCTCTCGAATCGCGTTCAAAAAGTCATCAGGAATCCACGGTTTGAAGCCTTTTGTTCCGTCATCGGTCCGAATGAAAAGTTTACGCGCGCCGACGGAGTGGTGACCAATTATTGCTCCGTCGTGCCACTTCCGATGAGTCTTAAGCTCATCCTTCAGCGTCTCAAGAGCGGGTACTATCGACAGATCGAAGGATTCAGGTCTGACATCGAGCTCATTCGAATCAACGCGCAAATTTTCCACGGCGAAGAGAGCGTTTTCGCCAAGTGCGCCGAGGAGCTCGAGGACGATTTGCTCGACGATCTCCCGACGAACGCGCGAGACTTTCCGCTCGATGGCATGAAATCATACCCCAAGATCATCCGCACCGACGCCGGCGACGTCGAGGAAAACGGCAATCGTCCGAGTTTGCGCGTTCGCATGCGCAGGTAGACGAAACAACTCTACGTTTTTTAGTAATACAAGACAGCCACCGCTAGCTCCACGTCATCCATCGCGCGGTTTAAACCCGTACTTTTTCCTCTCGTAGAACAAATCCGTTCGCGCCGCTCCGAGATTGATAATCTTCGGGCATCCATCCCTATCCTTCTCCATCAGCGTGCACCCTTTGCAGTAATACGCGTCGCTCACGCCGACGCCGCCGCAAATGACGCACCGTCCCTGATTTGTGCCGTAGTTGCACTCGTCGCACACGCGCACGAGCGTCGCTGGACGCACGTGCGAATCGCACACAACACATTTACCGTCACCTGCGTTCGCGTTCGCGTCGCGTCGTCGTCGTCAGTCGTCGTCGTCGCCGTCTTCGTCGGCGTCGCCCTAGCGGCGTCTCGCGTCTCGACTCGCGCGTCTCGCGTCTCGACTCGCGCGCGCGCGCGCACGCACACTTCTCGCACAGACGCCCGATGGCGATGCCCGGCATCTTTCGGCACATGATGAGATCGGGATGGTGTTTACTCTGCGCGCGAGGTCGTCGTCGGTGGCGTCGCCGTCAGTCGGTTGTTCGCGCCCATCGCGTTCTCTCGCGCGGACGCGCGTCTCGCGCGAGACGCGCGCGCGTCGCGGACGCGCTCGGCATCGCTCGCATCACGTCGCGCGCACCATGACGATGGACTCGCGCGCGTCCGCGTCCCCGGTCGCCGCGCGCTCGACACTGACGTCTGGGGACGATTGATTGTCGACGCGAGAGCGCGACGCGGCGCGCACGATGACGCGCGCGGACCGAGTCGCGGTGACGCGCGGTGCGGTGACGCGCGGTGCGGTGACGCGCG